>Ga0181520_10001163_pt1 | contig 54834 bp, 52 predicted proteins | sample PEATcosm2014_Bin_29_FD_132451 | JGI IMG/M metagenome (GOLD analysis project Ga0181520, IMG submission 132451) | Peatland microbial communities from MTU Mesocosm Facility, Houghton, MI, USA - PEATcosm2014_Bin02_30_metaG | ecosystem: Environmental > Terrestrial > Soil > Wetlands > Peat | place... | reverse complement strand
GCCGCGCGCGCGCTGCTGGAAAACACCGACCTCGGCGCGCGCGAGATCGCCGAAAAGGCGATGAAGATCGCCGGCGACATCTGCATCTACACCAACGATCACGTCACGATTGAGGAGTTGAAAGGCTAGCGGCCCTGTCCGCCCGTCTAAGCTATCCATGGCCATCTATCTGCCCGCATCCGCCGAAGAACAAGAACTCTCGCTCGACGAGCTGACGCCGCGCGAGATTGTCACCGAGTTAGACAAGCACGTCGTTGGACAGAAGGCCGCCAAGCGCGCCGTTGCGATCGCGCTCAGGAATCGCCAGCGCCGCCAAAAGCTGCCGCCTGACATAGCCGACGACATCATGCCCAAGAACATTATCATGATAGGTCCGACGGGCGTGGGCAAGACGGAAATAGCGCGCCGCTTGGCGAAACTGACTGGGTCGCCTTTTCTGAAAGTCGAAGCCTCGAAGTTTACCGAGGTAGGTTATGTAGGTCGCGATGTGGAATCGATGATTCGCGACTTAGTCGAGATAGCTATCGATATGGTGCGCGAAGAGCGGTTGGAAGAGGTGGAAGATCGCGCGGAGATGAATGCCGAGGAGCGCCTGCTCGATGTGCTGCTGCCGCCTCCGCCGCCCACTCCGCCCGCGCAGGAGGGCCAGCTCACACTGCCTGAGGTTGATAGTTATCAGCGGACGCGCGAGAAGCTGCGCCAGCAATTTCGCGAAGGCAAGTTAGATGAACGCATGGTCGAGGTGGATGTTCGTGAGCGCGGTATGCCGCAGTTTGGAATCATCAGCAATCAGAACATTGAAGATATGGAGATGAACCTCAAGGATATGCTGCCGAATATCTTTGGCGGCGGCACGAAGAAGCGCAAGATGAAGGTTGTCGATGCGTTTGATTACTTAGTGGATGAAGAAGAGGGACGGCTGATCGACATGGATTCAGTGAATCGCGCGGCGGTTGAGCGGGTTGAATCCAACGGCATCGTCTTTCTCGATGAGATCGACAAGATAGCTGGTCGCGAAGGCGGTCACGGGCCTGATGTTTCGCGCGAGGGAGTGCAACGCGATATTCTGCCGATTGTCGAAGGGACCACGGTCAACACGCGCTACGGAATGGTGCGCACCGATCACATTCTTTTTATCGCCGCCGGCGCTTTTCATGTCTCGAAACCCAGTGATCTTATCCCTGAGTTACAGGGGCGCTTTCCTATTCGCGTCGAGTTGAAGTCACTCACCGTCGATGATTTTCTTCGCATTCTGACTGAGCCTAAAGCATCGCTGACCAAACAGTATTCAGCACTGCTGGAGACAGAAGGAGTGAAGCTGGAGTTTTCTCCAGAGGCGCTGCGCGAGATGGCGGAGTTTGCCTTCAAAGTGAATGAGCAGACCGAGAACATCGGTGCGCGAAGGCTGCACACCATCATGGAGCGGGTGTTGGAGGATGTGAGTTTCCTCGCGCCTGACGTAGTTCGCAAGGCACCGGACGAAGAGGTGGCGGCGAGGCTGAAGGAGGCTATCAAGAGCGAGTCCTCCGTGCCGCTTCCATACGAGGAGCGAGTTACTACTAATGGCCCGGAGAAGGTCTTCCAGATCGACGCGGAGTATGTGAAGCAGATGGTTGCATCTATCGTGAAGGATCAGGATTTGTCACGCTACATCCTCTAACTGGAAGCGCTCTGTATCTCCACGCAGAGCGCTTCCAATCTGCGTAGGTTCTTGAGCATCTCGCCTAATATAGACTTTCCTATTTCCTGTTCAAGCATTCTTTGTAACTTGTCGAAGGAGCCGATAACGCGCACGGCGCACTTCTTTCCCAGCGGTTTCAGTGTAAGTTGATAGGCCCGCGCGTCTTCTGGATCAATTTTTCGCTGCAACAATCCCTTTGTCTCCAGCGACGAGATACAGTGGCTTACATTACCACGCGTTGTTCCAAAGGCCTCCGCCAACTCGGATGGTTTCACCGGACTCGCCGCTTCAAAAAACATGGCGGCCACAATCAGACCTTCCAAAAAGCTGAGACTGTCTGCCGCAAAGACCTGCGCGGCCAAAGATTCTATGCGGCGCGACGTGCGGTTGACCGCGAACATGGGACTTTCCTGGAGAAATGCATCAATGCGCATGGCTAATTATAATGGTTTGATATTCAACTATTCAATACAATATCAAATCACAGTTGCAATACGACATATAAATAGTCAGAATTACTCTGATATACAACATATGCTCAATCACAGGTTGATTCGCATCGCATACTGCCTCGTGCTGGCAATCTACAGCCAAATGGCTTTATCGCAACAGGCGGCTTCCCCCCCGGCAGGTTCAGCTCCAGGGCCTGTCGCACCTCCTCATCGAACAGAGACTATGGTGGTTCTTGGTACAGCCGTCCCTGTTCCTCTGGCTGAGTCTACGGTGCCGGTCGTGGTGCTGCCGGTCGAAGGAAAGACTCTTACTCTGGAGTCGCCGCAGGAACTGCTGCGGCAGGATTCGTCTGTCTATCTGGAAGAACGCGGCGCGGGCGGCGGACAGTCAGATCTTGTTTTGCGCGGCGGAACCTTCGAGCAGGCGCTCGTGCTGTTGAATGGCTTCCGCATTAACGACAGCCAGACCGCACATCACAACCTCGACTTGCCTATTCCACTTGATGCAATGGATTCGATTGAAGTATTGCATGGCGCGGGTTCTACGCTGCATGGCGCTGACGCATTGAGCGGCGTGGTGGATTTTCTTACCGCTGCACCCACCGCGTCGTCGCTGCGGCTTCGCGCCGGAGGCGGCAGCTTTGGCGAGAACGAGGAGTCGCTTGAGGGCGCTCTCGCGCGCAGCCGATGGAGCAGCCGGTTGACTGCAGAACGCTACTTTTCGACGGGGTTTCTAGCCGTTCCTGGGGTTAGCCCGCTCTGCGATCCCGCGCAAATGTATCGCGATTGTCAAAACGATCGCGACTATCGTAATGAAGACGCTTCTTCGGAGAGTTGGGTTAGTTCGCGGCTAGGTATTTCCGACTTACTCTTTGCCGCGAGCGACCGATCCTTTGGTGCAAACCAGTTCTATGGTTTTTATAACTCATGGGAGCGAACCAAAGGATGGTTCGCCAGCGGCAGACAGGAGTTAGGCAGCCGCACACAAGCGGCCTTCGGCTATCGCCGCCATACGGACGAGTTTATTCTGCTGCGCAGCGCCCCGTCTGTCTACGAAAACAATCACATCGATGGGTCGTGGCAGGGTTCTTTGCGGCATACGATTCCTATCGCAAACTCATCCGTATTGTTACTGGGGCTGGAGTCGGACGGCGACAGCATTCGCAGTTACAATCTTTCAGGTGGCGTGCTTTCGTACGCTTTGGGAGTTCATGCGCGCAATCGCGGAGCAGGCTATGTTGATCTTGATCTGCATCCAGAAAAAAGCCGCTGGAACTTATCCGCCGGCGTGCGCGAAGAGTTACTCTCAGGCGGACCGCAATCCGTTTTCTCGCCGCATCTGGCGGGCAGTATAAGACTAACTAACAAACTGAAGCTGCGCGCAAGCGGCGGCTATGGATTCCGGCTGCCGACTTATACTGACCTTTATTACTCTGATCCGGCTACCATTGGGAATGCGAATCTGAAGCCTGAGTCGGCATGGTCAGGCGAAGGCGGAGCAGATTGGATTCCATTTAGCCGACTTACACTTTCATTTACTGGTTTTTATAACCGTCAACACGATACAATCGACTATCTCCGCTATCTCAGCGCCACTCCTCCGCATAACTCTGTTTTTTTTCCTTCCTGTCCAACAGATACTTGGTGCGCGGTCAATCTGAGCGGGTTGCATTTTGCCGGAGTGGAATCCTCCGCAAAATGGATACCGGCGAAAGGTCATACAGTTCAGGTCGCATGGACCGCACTGATCGGCACACAGCCGCCGTTGCCTAATTTGCAATCCGAGTATGCGCTCAATTATCCCGTCGAGAATATTCATTCGATCTGGACTATTACTTTGAAACACGATGTTATAGTTACTAACTCGGTTGCAGTTACAAAGGTCTATCAGCAGCCGGGTAACCCGCCGTGGAATGCCGCTCCCTATCCTGTGTGGAACGCCGCCGCTGCGCGCAACGCAGGAAGGATTCGGCCCTATCTCCGGCTTGCGAATCTGAGTAACACCGGGTACCAGGAGATCAACGGCGTCGCTGTGCAGGGGCGGTCAATTATCGGCGGCCTTTCGCTTTGGCTCGGGCATTGAGTGTGCGGTTCGATTTGTGCGTCATGAGCAGTTTTGCTAGTCTAGCATGGAGCCTTACGGCTGTCTGAAATACAGGAGAAAACATGGGAATTATTCGTTATTTGTTTAACGGTCAGAAAGTAGGCCGATGGGCAGTGTGCGCGGTTCTTGGATGTATTACGATGAGCGGAGTTCTGTGTGCTCAGCAAGTTCCAGCGTCTAATTCCACAAAGCAGCTTCCAACTTCATCGAGCAAAGAAACGCGAAAGGAGAATGCAATGAGCAATTCGGCTCTGCATCACAAAATCAACTACATCGAGTTTCATACTAACAACATTGAAGGCACAAAGAAATTCTACTCGAAGGTCTTCGGTTGGAGCTTCAAGGATTGGGGTCCGGATTACATCGACTGCAATGCGGAGAGTGCTGGGATCACCATCGGTTTCGCGAAGGGCGCGCCGCCACAGGAGCAATCTAAATTCGCTCCGTTCGTCGTGCTCTACTCTGCTAATCTGAAGGCTACCGAAGATGCGATTGTGGCTGCGGGCGGCAGCATTGTTGTGCCCACCTTTGAGTTCCCCGGCGGGCGGCGCTTTCACTTCTCCGACGGTATGGGCAATGTGCTGGGCGTCTGGTCGGAGTAATCGCGCTCACGCATGAGTTGTAACTTCCAACTCAGCAAGGCGCTGGGCAAGCAGAGCTTCCAGCTTGACCAGCGCCGCCGAGAAGCCTTCAATGCCTTCCTTCAACTTATCGGTGGCCATGCGGTCGGCGGCGTGCATTGCGACAAAAGTCTCTTTGTCCACTTCGATTTTCAGAATCACTTGCGATTTGGCGGCTTCGGGATCCAGTTTGCGCGGCAGTTCGGCTTCTGTTGATTCCAGTTCGGCCAGCAGTTGCGGCGAGATCGTCAGCAAATCGCAGCCGGCTAACTCGGTAATCTCACCTATATTACGGAAACTGGCGCCCATCACCTGAGTTTTATATCCGAATTTCTTGTAGTAGTTATAGATTGTGGTGACGGATTTCACGCCGGGATCGTCCGCGCCGGAGTAATTCTTGCCGGTATCTTTCTTGTACCAGTCGAGGATGCGGCCTACGAAGGGCGAGATGAGCGTAACGTCGGCCTCGGCCGCAGCGATGGCTTGATGCAGGCCGAAGAGCAGTGTCAGGTTGCAGTGAATTCCTTCGCGCTCCAGGACTTCAGCGGCGCGAATACCCTCCCAAGTGGAGGCGATCTTGACGAGAATGCGCTCGCGGCTGATGCCTGCTTGATCATATTGCGTGATGATCGAGCGGGCCTGCGCGATGGTGGCCGCAGTGTCGAACGAGAGACGCGCGTCAACTTCCGTGGAGACGCGGCCCGGAACAATGGCGAGAATCTTTTTGCCGAAGGCGATGGCCAGCCGCTGAAAGGCAAGATTAGCGATGGCCGCATCGGTTGCGTTGCCGCCGAGTTCCTTGCGCGCGGCGAGCAAAACGCCGTCCACAATCGGCTGGTATTGCGGCAGTTGCGCAGCGGCGGTGATCAGCGACGGATTGGTGGTTGCATCCTGCGGGCGAAATTTTTCCATCGCCTCGATGTCGCCGGTGTCGGCTACGACTACGGTGAACTGGCGCAACTGGTCAAGTAAGGTACTTTGCATATTCACTCCCAGAGACGCGCATTGGATTTCCTGCGCGTTCGTTTTCAGTCTACCGCTGATTGGATTCATTTGAGCGATCAAGGTTGCACAGAGCGCGAAGTTCGGTTTGGCGATGATTAGACCGGAAACCAGAAGACAGTGACGAGCCGACAATTCACATGGCGGAATGATTCGGTGAAGGGCGAGCTGGAAGGCATCGCATCGGGGTCGTGAAACGGTTGGTTCTTTTATTCCACTATCCCAGAGAATTGCCGCCGTGGACGTGACGTCCCGAAGACGCTCGAAGACAACCAAGCCAGCGCAATCCCCATGTGCCGATCAAGAGGAGGTTCCATGTTCAACCGCGAGTTTTTCTCGTTCGCCGCCGCAGCTTTGATACTGATGGCAAGCATTAGCCTTTGCCCTGCGCAGCAGGCCAAGCGGCCGCCCGTTAGCCCGGAAGTTCGCGAGGCGTGGCGCAAGGTCATGGTGGGGAAAGTTCCAGCGAAAAATGGATGCTTCAATGTCGAGTATCCGAGCACGGATTGGCTTGAAGCGCCGTGCGGACGCCCATCGCCGTTTGCGAACCAGGTGGGGAACGGAGCCGACTATGTGGCCCAAGCCACTGGCTCGAATCATATTTCGTCGGCGACGGGGTCGTTCCTGGCTATTGCTGGCGTTACGAGCGTGAGCAGCGATAGCGGAGAAGTGCCGAACATACCGAATCCTGTCTCGGACGTATTTATGTTGCAAATCAACTCGCAAACTCCTACGGCCAGCATTGACGGCGCTCCTTTTTTCACCCCTGCCTGTAGCACCGCTCCGAGCGGCGCCGCAGGTTGCTCCGGTTGGCAGCAGTTCCTGTTCTCTCAAACGCAGGGTCCGGCACCGGTAGGAAGTCAGCAATCGGTGCCGGGCGCTCCGGGCACTACTCCAGGAATTTACATCGAATACTGGGTGAATGGCTGGGGATTTCCCTGTCCATCCCTGCCGGCATGGGCACCCAACCAGTTGGGTGCAACGCCGGGGTACTGGGTACCAGAAGGAGGCACCCCCGAGTCTTGTATGTTTAACGGCCCCGTAAGCTATGTTCCGCCGCAGACCGCCGCTGACCTTCCTAACCTAGTTATGACGGGCGCGGCGACCGCGAGCCAGGATACGATAACGCTGATTTATAACACTCACGCCGTGCCCAATGAATTCACCCCCGGCATGGCTGCGTACACGGAACCGAATGTGCTGAGTCTGGCGCAAGCCTGGACTGAGGCGGAGTTCAATGTCTTTGGCGACTGTTGTTTCAGCCAAACTAATTTCACCAGCCCGACGGTTCTGGTTGTCAATACCAACATCGACGACGGGACCAACAATCCCCCCGTCTGCAAAGCGAACGACGGCACGACGGCGGAGACGAACAACCTGACCATTGAGCCAGCCACCTCGCCGGTCTGCTGCCCTTATGGCGGGTCTTCGCCGGCGATCGAGTTCCTGGAGGATTTTGATACCGTGCACACCCACGGCGCGTGGTGCGGCCCCACAGCGCTCGAAGGCGATCCGCACATTACGACGGCGAATGGAACGCACTACAACTTCCAGGGGGCAGGCGAGTTTGTATCGCTCAAGGATTCCGACGGAGCAGAGATTCAGACCCGGCAAAAGCCCATCTCAACTACATTCATTGGCAGCGACTCCTACGACGGTCTGACGACCTGCGTCAGTTTGAACACAGCAGTCGCCGCTCGGGTGGGTGAACACCGCGTCACCTGGGAACCTAACCTCAGCGGCGTGCCAGATCCGACGGGCTTGCAGCTTCGCATCGATGGCGCTCTTACCGCACTGGCGCCGCAGGGTGTGACGCTTGGAACCGGCGGACGTGTTGCACCCATTTACGGGCGTTTTGCTCTGGCCGGAAGCGCGCCGGAAGCTCTGGAAGTTGACTTCCCCGACGGCAAGACTTTGCTGGTGACTCCGGAGTGGTGGGCCTCCCAGAACGAGTGGTATCTGAATGTCGATCTATCGCATCTTGGACTCTTGAGCGGAGAAGGCACGGCGGCCGGAGGACGCGGAATTGCCGGAGCCATTGCAAGTGGAAGCTGGCTGCCGGCACTGCCCAATGGAACATCGGTGGGGCCGATGCCGGCCATGTTGCCTGCACGTTACAACACCCTGTACGGGAAATTTGCCGACGCATGGCGCGTTAACGATAAGGACAGTCTCTTCGACTATGCGCCGGGCACCTCGACCGCGAGCTTCACGAACAAGGATTGGCCACCGGAGCAGGCTCCCTGCGTGGTTCGCGACAGCAAACCGTTGGAACCCGGCAGCGAAGCTCTAGCCCAAGCCGTATGCCGTCGAGTGGCAGACAAGAACCGGCGCGCCGATTGCATTTTCGATGTGCAGGCGACTGGCGATATCACTTTCGCCAAGAGCTACCTGGCGACACAGAGCATTCTGGCTGACTCAACCAGCACAAGCCTGACCGCGGATGCGGATCCAACGCAGGTGGGAGAATGGGTGACATTCACCGCCTCGGTTGTCGCGAACTCACCAGGGGCGATGGGAGTTCCGAGCGGGAGCGTTCAATTCGCTGTAGACGGCTCCAACGTTGGAGAGCCTGTAGTTGTGAATCGCAATGGAGGGGCAATCTGGGCGACATCACAACTGAAGGTCGGGAAGCACAACGTGACTGCCAGTTACATTCCAAGTACGGATAGCGTGTATTTGCCCAGCACCAGCCTGGAAAAGCTGCACACTGTGAAACGCAGCTTCCGCGACGCGGAGCTTGAAGGCAAGGATCATGAAAGTAAATAAGCTCTGCGAGAACAGTGGAAAGCACACATCCAGCGGCACACTGTGTAGACAGCAATTTGATAAGTTATTGAATTGAATGGAGCCGAAAGTCGGACTCGAACCGACGACCTGCTGATTACGAATCAGCTGCTCTACCAACTGAGCTACTTCGGCTTCTTGTTTGATTGTACCGTTGCGCTCGTCTCCGGTAAAGCTCGGCTGCCTAATTCAATTCGTTCTCAGCTGGCCGTCGTGCCGGAAGATTCGCGTCTCACTACTTCACCGGCCAGAATCAGCAGGATTCCGGCGATCCACAGGAAGTGACCCACCAGCGGCACCAGCGGTACAAGATAAAAAAGCGCCCAGGTTGCTGCGATGAAGAGCACGATGCTTCCAGCCACAATGCGGCGCGGCCACAATAACTTTGGAAAGATCAAAAGAAATAGATAAACCAGAATCAGCGGATTGATCCAGCCGCTCAAAACCGCCAGAAAATACTTCGAGTGCCAGATCTCGCCACTGAAGGTATTTATCAACGTGATCCACGCGCAGCGCGAGCCTTGATAGACGTCGGGAGCCTCGCCGGCGAGGGTTGCAGCCTCGCGGCATGCCGGTAAAAAGAACGCCGCAACATAAATACAAAACCCCACAATGCGGCTAATGATAACCAAGCGATTCATTGCTGCGCTACGTGCGCCTTGCGCCATGCATTCCTCCTGAAACAACCATCATAGTTTATAACCGCCAGCCAGCACCGCGTCGGTTATCCGCGCCGCCTCAACAGCCGCGCGCGCCGCATGAACACGCACCACGGACGCGCCTTGCAGAATCGCCGCCGTCAGCGCCGCCACGCTGGCTGTTTCGCGGTCCTCAACCGGCGCATCGTTTCCGCCGTAAAGCGGCGCCAGCGTTCGCCCCAGAAACGACTTGCGCGAAAGCCCCGCCAGCAGCGGCCTTCCCAACGAGAGCAACTCCGCCTGCCGCGCCAGCAACGTGTAATTTTCCTCGAAGCGTTTGCCGAAGCCGTAGCCAGGGTCGAGCACCACAGCCTCCATCGGAATCCCCGCCGCAGCAGCCAGTGCCAGACTCGCCTCAAGCCCTGAGCGCACCGTCGCCAGGAGTTCATCCGGCTCCAGCGGCGGCTGCGCACTCCACTCTTCGGGCCGTCCTCGCGTGTGCATCAGGACCACGCCGCTGCCGGCCTCCGCGCAGACCGAGGCCATCTCCTCATCCCACAGAAAGCCGCTTACATCGTTGATAATCTCTGCGCCCGCCTTCAGAGCCGCCCTCGCCGTCGCCGCCTTGTAGGTGTCCACGGAGACAATTGCGTCAGGACGCGCAGCGAGAATTTCTTCCAACACGGGCAGCAGCCGTGCCTGTTCCTCATCGGCGCTCACCACTGCGCCCGTTTGCGATCCCGCATACGAGCCGGGCCGCGTACTCTCCGCCCCCAGATCGAGAATGTCGGCTCCTTCATCGAGCAGTTGCAGCGCGTGAGCCACAGCCGCCTCCGGCTCAACAAAACGCCCGCCGTCGCTGAAGGAATCCGGAGTGATGTTGACGATACCCATCACCAGCGTTCGATGGCCCAACTCCAGCGTACGTCTGCGCAGCCGCCAAGATGTGGTCATTCTATAGATCGCAGTCATAGTCTCTTCGACAGACCTCAATTGTCAGCTTAATCGGAAACGGTCTCTCGGTGGTACTTCGCGCATCGACACTGCATCGCACCCTTGTATTATCAGAGTCAGATGCAGACACGTTCCCTCGCTTTCATTCTTGCTTCTTTGACTCCGGCGCTGACTCTTGCGGCGGCACTGGCCGCGGCTTTGTCCGGCTGCCGCTCACTGCCTCCCTCCAAGCCCGAGGCAATGTGGACGATGGAGGAGGCGCGCGGCGCGCAGGTCTTTCATCAAAAGTGCGCCCGCTGCCACTACCCAACGACCACGCGCCCGCTCAATGGACCCGGACTTCAGGCCATCACCAAGATTAAAGCCATGCCCTCCGGCGCGCCGCCCACCGACGAGCGGCTCACGCAGGTCATTCTGCGTGGACGGCTGAATATGCCCGCTACGCCACTCGATGACAACCAACTCAGCGACCTGCTCGCCTACCTGCACACGCTATGACACAACAATCCGAGGACGAAAAGAGCCAACTCGCCGACCGCTTGCCGCTGCCGGGTCTGGCCGCCATCAGCCTCTATCTGCTCGCGCTCGCTGGAGTCATCATCTTGGGTGTGGTGGGCGGACGGCACTATCCGCTGCTCTTTCTCGTTTTCGCGGCTGGATTTATCGCATCGAGCACCGGCCTGCTGATGCTGCTGCGCTGGGCCTGGGCAATGGCTTTGGGCGCGGTCTCGCTTCTGGCCGCATATGATCTGTGGATCTTCTCCACTCAGCATCAATTACCTGCGCTGGTTCAGGGCCTGCTCAATCTTGTTTTCTTTCTTTACCTGATCCGCACAGAGGTGCGCGGCAAGCTGAGGTAGAACTACCAAATCGTCTTGCAGAGCTGAGCATCGCGGATTTTTTCGTCTTTGGTAATCAGTGTGCAGCCCATCTCAATTCCAGTCGCCGTGATAATCCGGTCTATTGGGTCGCCGTGAAAGGAATCGGATAGTGCGGCTGCACGAGCAGCAATCACCTCAGAAATGGGAATCGAATTGAACCAGAGCCGCATCTTGGCCAACAATTCCGCATCAGAGGCGTGAATCTCAATTCGCCCGCGCCTCTTTGTGTAGATCAACTCGTAGATCGTTGCCGTGGAGATTCGGGGAAGCTCACCGCGCGCTCCATTCGCAGAAATCGCATCGGCCGCTGCCTTCGAGATGCGATGAGGGCAGGTCAGAATCCAAATCACAACATGGGTATCGAGAAGAATCATTCTGGCGGAAGGGGAGACCAATCATCTTTAAGATGGTCCCACTCCTCCAGTGGAACGATTGGTTCAACCAGATCGTCCGGATCGCCCGTGATCGTCACCAATCCGCGCAGGGAGTTAAAGATAGATTCGACATTCACTTTTCGCACGGGAACCTCTCGAATCTCTGACAACTGCGCCATAGGCTTTCCGCGCTTGGTGATGATCACGATGTCGCCGGTGGCATTCACCTGATCGATCAAGCCAAGGCACTTGGCTTTGAATTCGCCTGCTGCCATTGTCTGCATGAGAAGCCTCTGTACAGTTGTAGTATACATCTAACTATGGTCATCTGACTATGGTCAGAATACGCCCGCCGCGTCAAACTCACCGGCAAATGTCCTGCAACTCCTTCATAGGCTTCGGCTTGTAGGCAGGGTAAGGCAGATGGCGCGAGTCCATGAACTGATCGGGAAGCGTGCCGCCGTAGGGGAGGGCCGCGTCGGGATCACGTGCATAAACTGCGTTCGTTTCCACTTTAGCCAGCGAGGCGAACCGGAATCCCTCCTTGCGCAGTTGATCGATCAGATCAGGCAGCATCAGCGTAGTAAAGGCCGTGGCGTGCAGCAATAGTACGTTGGGAATCTCATGGCCGAAGGCGATGCGCTCTTCTTCGCGGCCCAGCCGGATATACTCCGCCGCATTCTCCAGATAGCTCTGCTTGAGCCATGCAATCGCCGCATCGTCCGGCTTGGCCAAGCAGCGCCCGTAGGCGTCGTTCCATGCGTAGTCCTCAAAATCCAGCGTAACCTCCGCGATGCGATAGCCATGTTCGCGTAGATATGCACGCACCGCGCGGCGTTTCTCCAGCGTCTCACCCTCCCAAAGATAGGGATAACGGAACCAATGCCAATCGCGCCTGACAGCATACTGCTTCAGCGCAGCTTCGTTGCGGTCAATCTCTTGCTCAAAGGCTTCGGCGCTACCGTCTTTGATCGACGCGTGCGACCAGGTGTGGTTGCCGATATTCATTCCCGCCTCAACCCAGTTGCGCAAAGCCTGCTGCGCGTCGGGATCATTCTCCAATTTGACGGCGTTGACAAATCCGTACGTGCCTTTGAGATGGTTGGTCTTGAGTTCTGCTGCCAGCGTTGCAGCGATCCTGGAACGTTTGTCACCTGCCGGCAGGCTGCCCGCAGCCGGCAGATCGTCAAAGGTCAGTGCAACCACAGGATGCGAATCAAGGTGCTCAGTGAACGACTTCCCTTGTATCTGCGTGGCAGGCTGATGAGACGATTGCGCCGCCATCGGAGCAATCCCAACTAGAAAAATGATTCCAGCCAACAGCGGCGAACCCTTCATCCAAAAATCCTCATGTTCTTCGTTTAGACGTGACCAACGATCATATCGGTACAGCTTACACCACGCCGTATACCTCCACATTACAATGAAAGCGTGACAGAATTGGTACAGATTTCGCCCGCGCACAACACCCCCGCGCCCAAGCCCGCATGGCTCAAGGCGCGCGCCCCCGTCGGCGAAAACTACCACGACCTCAAACGTCTGGCCCGTTCGCTTGCGCTCAACACTGTATGCGAAAGCGCTCACTGCCCCAACATCGGCGAGTGCTGGCATCACAAAACCGCAACCTTCATGATGCTTGGCAACCTCTGTACGCGCCGCTGCGGCTTTTGCGCCGTTCCCAAGGGCCGCCCCGCGCCCATCGACTTCGACGAACCACGGAGGGTAGCGGAGGCAGTGGCTAACTTAGGGCTGCTCCACGCAGTGGTCACCAGCGTCAACCGCGATGACGACCTTCTCGGCGGCGCCCGCGCTTTTGCGCTGGTCATTGAGGAAATTCGCCGACAAGCCCCCAACTGCCGCGTCGAAGTCCTCATCCCCGATTTTCAGGGCAACGCCGAAGCCATCCGCACGGTTGTCGATGCCCGCCCCGACGTACTCAACCACAACACCGAGTCGGTCCCGCGCCTCTATCGGGTTGTTCGCTCCGGCGCACGCTATGAACGGACTATCGAGCTACTGCGCTACGCCAAAGAGTTGCGCCCCGAAGGCCTCACGAAATCCGGCGTCATGGTGGGCCTCGGTGAAGAGACCTCCGAGCTGCTCGAAGTCTTCCGCGACCTGGCTCGCGCCGGTTGCGACATCCTCACCATCGGCCAATATCTGCGTCCCTCGCGCGATCACCTGCCCATGGCACGTCTCTATACGCCCCGCGAGTTCGCCGAGCTGAAGACTGAGGCCCTCCGCATGGGCTTCCGCCACGTAGAGTCCGGCCCGCTGGTTCGCTCCAGCTATCATGCGCACGAGCAAGCCGCATCGACCGGGATGGCGGCGCTGGCGTAAACGCACTTCGCTGAAGGCGATTCAGGTTGTAGAATAGCCGTTGGCAATCTGTATCACGAGGACGAACCCAATGGCATCTTCATTCATGGCCGGTATTCCAGCTCTCAAGGAACTCAACGTAGACCTACGCCACCGCATGGATCAGTCCGTGGCCACATTCCAGGCCAATCTGGCCGCTACGCGCACCGGCCGCGCCAGCGTGCATATGCTCGACCAGGTCAAGGTGGACTACTACGGCACGCCCACTCCCATCAACCAGGTGGCGCAGGTCTCCTCGCCCGAAGCGCAGATGATCGTCATCGCCCCCTGGGATCCTACCGTCCTGAAGGAGATTGAGAAGGCCGTTCGCGCCGCCGATCTCGGCTTCAACCCCATCTCCGACGGCAAGTTGCTCCGCGTTCCTGTTCCGCCGATGACCGAAGAGCGCCGCCGCGATGTTTGCAAGCACATCAATCGCGAACTGGAAGAGCACAGGACGGCTGTAAGGAATGTACGCCGCGACGGCAATGATGCCCTCAAGAAGCTCGCCAAGGAAAAGAAGATCAGCGAGGACGAGGAGAAACGCGCACTTGAAGAAATCCAAAAGATGACCGACGAAGAGATTCGCCGCATGGAAGAACTCTCTCATAAAAAAGAAGCTGAAGTTATGCAGGTGTGATGCTGCATTTGCTCCTATGACGCAGAAGCATAAAAACTCAGCGCGGCATCGCCCTGTTCGAGCAGCCGTGTGCGTTCGAGCGAGCCGTAGCGGTCTTCCAGTCGCTGCTTGCGACGGTGCTCGGCGATGACGATGACGGCAGGAGAGAGCAGACCGGTCGCTGCGCCACCCAGCAGTTCCAGCGTCGTCGCGTACTCGTTGGCCGCATCCCAGGGCGGATCGAGAAATACCACATCGTGCTGATCCCCTATTGCCGCAGCTTCGACGGCGCGGCGCAGAAAAGCCCCTACAGACACAGCATGAATGCGTACTCCCGACACGACTCCCAATTTTTCCAGATTGCCGCGCAGAATCTTGAGCGCCGCCGGAGCCTTCTCGATAAACTCCACGCGAGAAGCGCCGCGGCTGAGAGCCTCAATCCCTACTGCGCCCGAGCCGGCATACAAATCCAAAAATGCCGCCCCCTCAATGCGAGGCGAAAGCACGTTGAAAAGAGTTTCACGCAGACGGTCGCTGGTGGGTCGTGTAGCGAGGCCCGGCGGCGCCGCAAGCGAGCGGGAGCGGAGAGATCCGGCGATGATGCGCACGCAGTTCAGCATACAGGACAGCGTCGGCATCGAAATGGGGTCCGACCCTCTACAATCAATTTGTATGCGTGGCTGGTCAATTCCGCTAGGCCGTTGGATGGGCGTCGAGATGCGCGTCCATCTCTTTTTTCCACTTCTGATGATCGTTTGCCTGTGGATGAGCAGCGCGGACGGCGGCGAAACCGCAGTGGCGCGCGGCCTGGGACTCTTTCTGGAGTTGGTTGCCGCGGTGATTGTGCGCGAGACGGCGCGGCTACTGGTTGCAGCCTGGCTGGGATTGCGCCTACGCGCCATTCTGCTGCTGCCGATCGGCGGACTCTTTGCTTATGCCGACGCGGAGAGCCAGGAAAACTCCGGACATGGCGGCGGGCAGTTCGCTCTGGCGCTTGCCGGTCCGCTGGCCAATCTGGCCACGGGGCTCATCTTGGCCGCGGCCTTTTTAGGCGCCAGCGGCAACCTTCGGCTTTTCGACCAGCCGTGGATCTCGGCTCATTGGCTGGTGCGCAGTATGGTATGGATGCAGGTCGGCCTGGGTCTTATGCATTTGCTGCCGGCCTACCCACTGGACTGCGGGCGGCTGCTGCGCGGCAGCTTTGCCCGCAAGCACGGCTTTGCCCTCGCCGGTCGCATGGCCGCCGGTCTGGGCCAGGTGATGGCGCTGGCAGCGATGGTGAGCGGCATGATGCTGCACAGTCCTTGGCTGATTATCGCCGGTTTCTTCATCATGATCGGCGCGCAGATCGAGGATCAGGGTGTCTTCTTCCAGTCGGTGGTGGACACGGTTCATATGCGCGAAGTGATGCTCACCGATTTTGCCACCATCTCGGCCTCCGACACGCTCTCCGGCGCGCTGGTGCGCTGCGTTCACTCGTTGCAGGAGGATTTTCCCGTGGTGCGCGGCCCTCAACTGGTGGGCATCATCAGCCGTCAGCGCATTGTGGACGCACTGCGCAACGACGGCGATGGCTACGTGCAGGCGGCCATGTCCAAGACCTTTCAAGTGGCGCGGCCCGAAGACACGCTGGGAACCACCATCAGCCGTATGCAGACCGGCCGCGGGCTTTCGCTGGTTCCCGTCACTGAGAGCGGGCGCGTGATCGGCATTGTCAGCGTCCAGAATCTTTCCAGCTCAATGTTCCTGCTGGCCGAGCAGCGCCGCTTGGAGCGCGAGCAGGCCCGCGAGGAAACCAACTGATTGGCCGGAGTGCGACCGTGCCCGACGAAGCTCAAACTCCGCTTGCCCCCGGCCTCTACCTTGTCGCCACACCCATCGGCAACCTCGGCGACATTACGCTGCGCGCGCTTGACGTGCTGCGCCGCGTGGACCGCATCGCCTGCGAAGACACTCGCCAGACGCAGAAGCTGCTCAACCATTTCGAGATCGCAACTCCCACAGTGAGCTGTCACCAGCACAACGAGCACGAACGCGCTGAGGAGTTGATTGCCGCGCTCAAAGCCGGCCAGCGCATCGCCGTTGTCTCTGATGCGGGAATGCCAGGAATCAGCGATCCCGGTGGCTGGCTGACGGCGGAAGCGATTTCTGCCGGCGTCGCGGTGATTCCAATCCCTGGAGCCAATGCGGCGCTGAGCGCGCTGGTTTCCTCCGGGTTGCTTACCGGCGAGTTTCACTTCATCGGCTTTCTGCCGGAGAAGGCCGGCGCAAGGCGCAGCCGGTTGGAAGCGTTGGCCGCGGAGATTCAGCGAAGTAATGCAGCGCGCACACTGGTCTTCTACGAAGCGCCGCACCGCATTCTGGAGACTTTAGCGGATATGGAAAGCGTCTGGGGTTCCGCGCTGCGCGTAGTCGTAGCCCGCGAACTGACCAAGATTCACGAGGAGTTTTTGCGCGGCACGGTTTCTGAGGCGCGGCAGGAGCTGGCCAGCCGCGACCGTATTCGCGGTGAGATCACTCTTATCGTCGATGCGCGACCGATAGCTCAGAGCGAACTTGGCAGCGCTCCCGTCAGCATTGCCGAACGCGTCGCGCGGCTTGAGTCTGAAAGCGGCATGGACGAAAAGGAAGCGCTCAAGCGGCTTGCGCGCGAGTTGGGTCAATCCAAGAGCGAACTCTATCGCGAGTTGCAGCGGCAGCGGGCAAAGCGCCGATAAGTTTCGGGGCAATAGGCAATACCCGTGTTGCGCTACGCCCCATCCTGTCACCCCACGGACGAAGACCTATCCGTGGGAACCCCAGCCCGGTGTTATTTTCCGTGCTCCCTCCGGGAGGAAAAGCGGCGAGTTGAGGTTCATCGTCTCCCACATCTCAAAGTCGAGATGTGGGCCGCTCGCGAGAGCTTGACAGTCCGCCTAGCTGCTGCCAGACTTTAGCTATGGAAGTCCAGTTCACTCCCGAGCAGGAAACCAGGCTAAGTCAGATCGCCAGCGTGGAAGGGGTTGCGCCAGCGCGACTGGTGCAGGATGCCGCACTGCTGCTGATCGAAGACGATGAACGCTTCCGCGCCGGTGTGCGCAAGGGGATCGAGCAGGCAGACCAGGGGATATTTATTGAAGAGGCTGAGATGGATGCCCGCGTCGCCCGGATGCTCGGCAACTGATGCGGCTGCGCTGGACTCCAGCGGCGGCGGACGACCTGGAATTTATTGGGGATTATCTGGCCCAACATCTACCATCGTTTGCACAATCGACAATTCTCGAAATCTACCAGGCGATCCTTGCGTTGCGTTCCACTCCCTTTCATGGCCGACCCGGACGGGAAGTAGGAACCCGCGAGTTGGTACTGTCGCGCTTGCCGTATATCGTTGTTTATCGCGTCAAAGACGCCGATGTTGAAATTCTGCACATCTATCACGGCGCGCAACACCGGCCGTGATGGTTTGGAAAAAGGAAACGGACAGACGAGGTTCGTGGTCTCCCGCCCTTTCGCCAAGAGCGCGATAGGATGGGGTACACGAACTTTATGGCTTGGTCTTAGGTGAATTTCCCGGCTTCCTACGGTATGCTTGCATAGAAATCGCGTTCGAAACCTGATCTTTGAAGTTGCGCAGCATTCCTGTTGTTTCCTGATAAAGGGTTTCAAATTCGTCCAGCTTTGGACAAAATCTTTGCCCATGTGCGATTTCGTTTCGCCAACCAAGGAGTTGATTGTCGATCAAATTCTCCTTGAGTTCGAAGGTCGAGTAATCCAAACCAATGGTACGAAAGATCACTTTCAATCTCATTGAATTCAGATTATGGCCCACCTTAATGACACCAAGTTTCGGCAGTTTCGCATGGGAACGCAGATCACCCATCAGGAACTCTATGAATTCTATATGGTTTGATGCATTCTCTGAACTCGCAAAAGCGTCAAGCTTCTTTCGTAGGGCTAAGGCAAGAAAGCCGTTATCAAGATCGTTATATTGAAGCCGTCTGTGCCCTACATATTCCACATATGCATCAGAAGCAAACTTAACAAAACCCTCCCAATGTGCATAAAGAAGAGCAGTTCCGGCCCGCAGCAGCGGAGACCCACGTTCAATTTCCGTCTCAGAACCCAAACTCGCCCTAATTGCGCTAAGTTCCTTGCGGCGCCATGCAAACTCTGCGTCTAGCGATTCCTGAAACTCAGTTTGAGTCCTGGCCATCATATTTTGATGAAGAGTTCTCTGCCTAGCGGCACAAGTTGGGGCATTCTACTGCTCGCAGATTTGCCGCTCTTTGAATACTCACGAAATCGTGCATTTCTGGCGAGGGACTTATAGGCGTTTTTAAGCGCTATCTGTTGAATATGTGCCTTTGGTTTCGAACGGATACGCCATCCCAACCCTGCTGCAACAACTTCAAATACAGAAATTAAAAAACCACCTCTGCCGAGTCCTCCTGCTGGCCGCACAAAGCAATTAGTACCCAAAGCCTTAAGTATCTCAGTGAAAGTTTTCTGAAAGAGTATGCCTTCCGACTTCATATCAAATGACTTATCTGTTGCGATTTCGCGCATACCCTTAGTAATAAACTCGTCCACATCCTTTATCCCTTGGAGTGCTTTGGAATCGACCCTGCTTAGTAAGAGAAAGCGGAGAACAAGTTCCATATCGTACCGTTCTTGAATAGCACGATCAGAAAGTGAGACAGTATCTCTAAATGCTTCGAATTTGCTTAGATCTTCAAGCCATTTAAAGAGCCCCAAGTTGACCATTACTAAAAGACAATTGCGTAACTCTTGGTCAGATAGCCGGGTCCCCAAACTATTCAACCTCTCGAAAAGATCAAACTTTGTACTCTCATCACTTTCCTTTTTGATGATTTTAATATCGAGCTTAGCTCTCTTAAAGTCGAGTCGCAGTGGATTAGGAAATGCACTTTCAGGATGGTTGTCATCTTGCCATACAATTCCTTCAAGATGTGGAAGATATTCTGTAGCGGTAAGTTTCAGCGGGACACTAATGTTCCCATCTTTGTCACGAAGAATTCCTGTAAACTCAAAGATAGTCGAAAGCCTCTGGACCCCATCGACAACGTCCCAGATTCCGTCTTGGCGCTGCGCTACGAATATCGATGGTATGGGAATGCCTAACAAAATTGATTCTATAAGTTTTGACTTTTGCACTTCAGACCAGCGGAAAAATCTCTGAAATTCTGGATGAATGTCTAATTCCTCATCACGGTAAAGGCTACTCAGCTCCCCGATAGACATTGAGTATGACTCAGTGTGTATCTCTCTCGCTCTGGCTAGCACTTCTTTCGACAATACATCAGGAATTTTCATCTTTGCGCTCATTGGTATTGCCTCTCACCATATTCTCTGAAAATGGATCTGCTGGCAAACATTATACCGGCTGGTAATCAAACCTTTACCATGCAATTCTATTCCAACCACCTATTCGGATTCACCATCCATGCGCCATTTTTCTGACGCATGGATGGGCTTGCCTCACCGCAGATGCCTACTCTTCCTCTTCCTCCACGGGTCGCTTGGCGTTGGCGAGGATTTTATCCGCCACTAACTGCGGGACGATGTCGTAGTGGTCCATCTCCATGCGGTAACTGCCCTTGCCTTGCGTCATGGAAGTTAGCAAGGTTCCATAGGTCAGCATCTCGGCCATGGGAACCTGCGCGTTGATTAAAGTCGTGCGGCCTTTGGACTCCATGCCGCCGACGCGGCCACGGCGCGAGTTGAGATCGCCCATGAGAGTTCCTGCGAACTCGTCGGGGGCTTCGATCTCGACCTTCATGATGGGTTCGAGCAGGCAGGGCTTTGCCGATTCCATGGCCTTGCGGAAGGCCAGACGCCCAGCCATCTTGAAGGACATTTCGTTGGAATCGACATCGTGATAACTGCCGTCATAGACGACGGCCTTGAAATCGACAACCGGATAGCCGGCGAGATAGCCGCGCGCGGCTGACTCAACGATGCCCTTCTCAATGGCGGGGATGAAGTTGCGCGGGACCGCGCCGCCGAAGACTTCATTGCCGAATTCAAAGCCGCCGCCGCGCGGCATAGGCTCCATGCGGATTTTGCAGTCGCCGAATTGGCCGTGGCCGCCGGTCTGCTTCTTGTGGCGTCCCTGCGCTTCGGCCTTGGCGCGAATGGTCTCGCGGTAAGGAACCTTGGGAGCCTTAAGGTGAACTTCGGCGTGGTAGCGCTTTTTGAGGCGGCTGACGATGGCTTCAATGTGCGGCTGGCCGGCTCCCGCGATCAGGAACTCATTGGTCTGCGGATCGCGGAAGAAGCGGATCAGCAAATCCTCTTCCATCAGCTTGTGAATGGCGGGGGCGAGCTTGTCTTCGTCTGCGCGTGACTTCGGCTCGATGGCGTAGGTCATGGCCGGCTCAGGGAGCGGGAAGAGATCGATTTGAACTTCCGCGCCCTTTTGGCCGAGGGTGTCGCCAGTGAGGGTGACACGCAGCTTGGCGACGGCGCCGAGATCGCCGGCGTGGAGCTCAGGAACCTCGACGGCCTTGCGGCCCTGCATGATGGACAGATGCGAGAGGCGCTCCTGATCGCGCCGCGTGTAGTTCTCGACTGTGGCGTCGTTTTTGACTACGCCGCCGATGACCTTGAAGAAGCTGATTCTTCCTGCGAAGGGATCGGTCATGGTCTTGAAGACCATCATCGAGAGCGGCTCCGAGTCGGCGATCTTGCGGGTGGCTTGTGCTGCTTCGGCTTCGACATCGGCTGCGGAGCTGCGCTCGCCGGGGACGCGCACGGCAATGGGCGCGCGCTCGACCGGTGAGGGAGCGTAGGACTTGATGAAGTCGAGGAGGCGATCTGTGGCCATGTTGCCGAGACCGCTCGCGAAGAGCACGGGGAAGATGCGGTCTTCGCGGATGGCCTCATGGAGCGCGGGAATAAGGTGCTCTTTGGCGATGGTGCCCTTCTCGAAGTACTCCTCCATCAGCTCGTCTTTGCCTTCGGCGACAAGTTCGATGAGGGCTTCGTGGCGAGTTTTGGCGTCGGCTGCCACACTGGCGGGAATCTCAGTGGTGGATTTGCCGCGGCCATCGCCGCCGAGAGTGTAATGGATGGCTTCCATCGTCACCAGATCGACGACGCCATGAAAGCCCTCGGCATCGGAGATGGGAAGCTGAACGGGAATGCAGGTGCGGCCCCAGCGCTCGGCCAGGTCGTCGAGAAGAGCGCTGAGTCCGCCGCCGCCGCCGGCTTTGGGATGATCCATCTGATTCACGAGGACGATGCGGGGAACGCCGGATTCGTCGGCATAACGCCAGACGCGCTCGGAGACCGGCTCGATTCCGCTTTGGGCATTGATTACGACGAGAGCCGCTTCAACGGGCAGCAGAGCCGCGCGGGCTTCGTGGGTGAACATATGAAAGCCTGGAGTATCGACGAAATTGATCTTCGCGCCCTGCCACTCGGCAAAGGCGACGGCATTTTGCATGGTAGCGCCGCGGGCTACTTCTTCTTCGTCATAGGCGGTGACGGCCGAGCCATCTTCGACGCGGCCTTGTGTGGGGGTCATCTTGGCGGCATGCAGCAGAGCGGCGATCAAGGTGGTTTTGCCACTGTGCGCATGCCCCACTACAGCTACGTTGCGGATCTCACTTCCCTGATACGTTTTCATAGTTTTCTCCTTGGAGTTTTGTGAAATGTTGGCGAAATTTGCGGGGCGGATATGGGAGGGACAGGAAAACCGTGGGGGCGCCGCTGGAGGCGTCCGTGTGGCCGGGTTGGCGGGCCACGTGTCCCGGTCTGCCGTCTACCTCGTCCATAAAGATATGAACCTGGAGGGTCTCGGGCCGGCGCCGCGCGGAGGGGGGTTGGATGCATCCGCAGAGCGTCTTTCTAAGAAAATCGGATGCTATCACACGCGGAGTATTACAGTCATGTGACTGGGAGCACGACTTGCGCAGGGTTGGTAACCCGCGATTAGCTGAGTGCTCTCTCTCGACAATTACGACTAAAACAACTATAATTATGGTTGATTATAAGGAGAGATTGATGGCGCTTTGGCAGGTACAACAGGCCAAGACACGGCTGAGTGAGGTGATCGAGGAGGCGCGCGAGAAGGGTCCGCAGATTATCACGCGGCATGGCGCGGAGCGGGCGGTTGTGCTCTCGATGGAGGATTACCGCGCCCTGACTGCGCACAAGCCCGATCTGAAGGAGTATCTGCTCGGCGGACCAAAGGTGGAGAGCTTTCAGATCGAGTATGACCGAGATACAGGCCGGGAGATCGAACTGTGAGCGGGCGGCTGGAGTATTTGCTGGACACCAACGTACTAAGCGAGACGCGCAAGAAGAAGGCTGACGCGGGTGTGATCGCGTTTTTGCAGGCTGCCGAGGCTTCGACACTTTACATCAGTGTGTTAACTCTGGGCGAGTTGCGGAAGGGCGTGGCGAAAAAGAAGCGCGAAGATGTGGAGATTGCGAAACGTCTTGGCGACTGGGTGGATGGGCTGGAATACAGCTTTGCCGATCGCATACTGAAAGTGAATGCGGTGACGGTGCGGCTGTGGGGAGAATGGGCAAGTGAGCGGCCCCGTCCGGTTGTCGATACACTGCTGGCGGCTACAGCCGTGCAGAATGGATTGACGCTGGTGACGCGGAATATCCGCGATGTGCGGGGGATTCCTGTGAAGCTCCTCGATCCGTGGAAGGATTAGAGCGTCGCGCTACTGGCGCACTTCCTGCCTTTTCGGCGACAATCTTTTTGTTATGGATAAACTCACTCGCCGCAGTTTTCTCAAGACCGCAACCGCCGCCACACTTGCCAGCGCCGTCTCGCCGTCGCTCTTAGCTTCACCAGTCCGGCATCGAGTCTTTGTCGGATGCAAGGCGTCGGATGGGATTCTGGCCTTCGACTGGGATCCATCGACCGCCGAACTGACTCCTGCCGGAGTTGCCGCGAAGTTTGCCGGCGTACAGTGGATTACTCTGTCTGCTGACCACAAATATCTCTTCGCCGCGGCGGGATTGAACGAGTTTAACGGCAAGCCGACCGGCGCTGTGGCCAGCTTTCGCGTGGCGAATGGCGAACTCGAGGAGCTTTCGGCGCAGAACTCGGCAGGCATGGGCACCTGCCACGTGGCTCTCGACCCTACGGGAAATGTGCTGATCGCCGCTGATTACTACGGCGGAAGCGCGGCAAGTTTTCGTGTGACCGACGGTAAGCTTAGCCCGGCGACGTGGACGGAGCATTACACCGGCCACGGTCCCAACGCCGACCGGCAGCAGAGCGCGCACGCGCACTTTGTGTCTTACTCGCCAGACAATCGCTTTGCTTATATCAACGACCTGGGGCTGGATTGCATTCATATCTATCGTATGTACTTCCGCAGTGCAGACTGGAAGAATCATGATCTGAATTCAGACTCTCCTTTGCTTAATACGAATATGCCAGTGCCTGGAAACTTCCCAACGCTGCTCAATGAGGGAAGCTACAAAGCCAGACCCGGCTCCGGTCCGCGCACGCTGCACTTCCATCCCAACGGCCACACGGCTTATTCGGTGAATGAACTGGTGTCGACGGTGGATGTCCTGGAGTGGTCGCAGGCGACCGGTGGTTTGACTCTAGTCAGCCGCGTCGAACTTTTGCCGGAGGGTTATCATGGGCCGACGCGGGGCTGCGATACGGAGATCACTCGCGATGGGAAGTTTGTTTACTTTGCTAATCGCGACAATAATTTTTTGTATAGCTTCCGAGCCGAGTTTGCGAGTGGAAAGTTAACTCCGATTGGCCGCTCGAACTGCGGCGGCAAAACGCCGCGCAGCATTACGCTCGACCCGACGGAACGCTGGATGCTGGTGGCGAATCAAGACTCGAACCTGGTCAGCGTCTTCAGGCGCAACCGGGAGACCGGCGCACTGGCCGAGGAAGGTAAGAGCTTTGCCGCGGCGACGCCGATGCGGATTCTCTTTGCATGAATGAAGACGGCGAAGAAAATCCTCAGTCGTAGCGCTCAAAGACGATCTGCTTTTTGTGCCAGCCGAAGGCGGTGAGGCACTCGCGTACGCCTGAGACCATCTCGTTGAGGCCGCAGATGTAAGCGTATATGTCGAAGTTCATCTCGGAATCTGGAGCGATCGGAGGCACTGGAAGCGGTTGTCCTAGCCGTGCGGCGCGCTCTTCAACAATGCGAGTCAGCGGCTGTTGAACGTGACCGCGCAGGCCGGTCCAGTTTTCATCGGCGCGGCTTAGCGTGGGCAGGTAATGAAAGTTCGGCTGACGCGCGGCGAGGGCCTCGAACTCGGCGCGATAATAAATGTCGGTCTCGTGGCGCGTGCCGTAGACCAGCCAAATCTGCTTGCCGTTGCTGCGGTCAGGAGCATCGTCGGGAAAAAGCCATTGCAGATAACTGCGCATCGGCGCAATGCCCGTGCCGGTTGCGATGAGGATGGAATCCGTGATGGGTTCGTGAAGAATGAAGTGGCCGTGAGGGCCGTGTATCTGGATGGTCGCGCCGATGGGCAGGTCTGGCAGGTCGGCAAGATGGTTGGAGAAGAAGCCCTCTTCAACACGGTTCACGCATAACTCAAATTGATTCTCGCGGGCCGCCGATGCGATTGAGTACGCTCGTGTCTGTACCTTGCCTCTGGCGTCGGGAGCTACTGCGGAGACGAATTGACCGGCAGCGTAGGGAAATTCTTTCAGCTCATCGATGACGAAACGAAAGTGATAACACTGCGCCACTTCAGAGATGCACTCTTTGTGAGCAAGACGCGCGGTTAGCAGTTCTCGTGCCAAGTCCGTTCTCCTATTCATTCGATGCAAAAGAGTGGCAAATGGTGCGTCGACGTATCACATGATGGATACCAGGCGAAATGTTAGCATCGTGAATAGAAAGATTTTTCACAATGAATGATACGGCTTCTTCCGCAATAAATGCTCCTCGCGTTCGATTTGCGCCGTCGCCCACCGGCTATCTGCACGTCGGCGGAGCGCGCACCTTTATCTTCAATTGGCTCTTTGCCCGCCACAATCATGGCACGATGGTCTTGCGTTTGGACGACACCGATGTCGAGCGCAACACCGAAGCCAGTGTGCAATCAATTTTTGAAGGCCTGCGCTGGCTCGGTCTCGACTGGGACGAAGAGTACAAGCAATCCGAACGCCTGGATCTGCACAAGAAGGCAGCCGAAGCCATCTTCGCCAAGGGCCTTGCCTATCGCGACTTCACGCCGGCCCACGCGGGTGACGACAATCAGTCCGGCGCACAGGGTGCGTGGCTCTGCAATCCCGGTATGCGCGAACTCTCACGGGAAGAGAGCGACCAGCGCGCCAATGCGGGAGAATCCTTCGCCCTTCGCTATCGCGTGCCGCGCGGACAGAACCGTACCTTGAGCTTTACCGACGCTGTCTATGGCGAGCAATCCAAGCTCGCTGACGAGGTGGAGGACTTCGCGCTGCTGCGCTCGGACGGGATGCCAACGTATCACCTCGCATCGTGCGTTGATGACGCGGACCTGCGTATCACCCACATCATTCGCGGCCAGGATCACCTCAGCAACACCTTCAAGCATCTGCTGATCTTTGAAGCTTTGTACGCGCCGGCGCCGCAGTTCGCGCATCTGCCGCTGCTCGTTGCCCCCGATGGCGCCAAATTGTCGAAGCGCAAGCACGGTCCTGTTGTCAGCGTCACTACTTATCGCGATGCGGGCTTTTTGCCGCAGGCATTCGTCAACTTTCTCTGCTTGCTCGGCTGGTCGCCCAAAGATGACCGCGAGTATATGTCGATTGACGAGATTCGCGAAGCGTTCACTCTGGAAAACGTCAACCGCGCCAACGCCGTCATCAACTTTACCGATGAGTTGCCTTTCGATGACAAGGCCGTCTGGCTCAACGCCGAGCATATCCGCGCCCTCAGCATCGAAGACCTCAGCCAAGAGATCGCCCCCTACTTCGTCAAAGCCGGCCTGGAAACTTCGCTGGAAAAACTTCTCGCCGTCACGCCGCTCATTCGCGAGCGCATCAAGCTGCTGGGCGAGGCCGTCTCCGCCGCTGATTTTTTCTTCGTGAAAGAACTCGCGCCATATGACGCTGCCGAATTGATTCCGCCGAAGGGCGGCGATGCGGCAGTGGCTTTGCGCGTTCTCCAGCACGCACAAGAGATTCTGGCCACAACCGCCTTCGATCACGATTCGCTGGACAAGGCACTGCGCGATGCCGCCGCATCGCTCGGACTCAAGGCCGGACCAATGTTTCAGCCGATCCGCGTCGCCGTCTGCGGACGCAAAAACGCCCCGCCGCTCTTTGAAACCATGGTTGTCCTGGGCCGCGATGTCTGCCTGGAACGCATCCGCCAAGCCGAAGCTAAACTCGAACTGGCTTGAATGCATCGTGCACGAATAAAGTCCTGTTCGTCGCTTCATAGCTCGCTCAAAGATCTTTCGCAGTCTGGCTGTACACCAGTTCGTGCCTCCGCTCCGCTATACTTAATGCAACCCTCTGAGCGCAGTTTCGCGGAGACACAGACGTTGACAATGCCGCACAAGCGATGGTTCTACGCCCTTTGGCTAGCTCTCATTGCAGGTTTCGCAGTGTTGCACGCGCTTCATCTCAGTGCAGACTTTTCCAACCACACGCCCTGGTCGTGCGACTGGGCCAAGTACACCGACGAGGGTTGGTACGCCAACGCCGCCATTCGCGCCCACCTCTTCGGCAACTGGTATCTCCCTGGCGATTACACCTCTGCACCCGCGCTTCCCGTCTGGCCTTTCCTTGAGTGGCTGCTTTTCTTCTTCACCGGGGTCAGCGTTGTGGCCGCGCGCGGATTGGCCGTCGCTGTCTTCTTCGTCAATCTGCTGTTGAGCTACCTGCTGCTCAAAACAAGAGGTCCGCGCTGGGTGGCTCTGCTGGCGCTCACGCTAATTGTCACCAGCCCTTTTCTTTACTGCTTCAGCCGCCTTGCGATTCTAGAGCCGCTGCTGACAGCGCTCGCTCTGACGGCGTTGAATCTCGCCGTTCGGCTCCCCCGCCTGCGCCGCCCGGTTGCTGCATCGGTGGTTATCGGCCTGCTCTTCGCGCTGATGGCGCTGACCAAAACCACCGGCGTCTTTCTCTGGCCCGCGCTGGCATGGGCGATGCTCGCGCCGCTCTGGCACAATCGCAAACTCGCAGTGCGCTGTGCGCTCACAGCAGCCGGCGTCTCTGCCGCCGCTTATGGTTTATGGATGGCGCTGGTCGTTCACTTCGGTTTCTTCGCCGACTACAAGTACTTCTTCGCTACGAATATGTACGTCAAGCCGAAGGAGTTTACTGGCCGCTCGTCAGCCTTTGGTGGTCCTTTCACGGCGGACTATGGATCGACCACATTCTCTTTCCGCTCGCCGTCGCAGTGATTCTCGGCGCGATTGCGGCCAGCGCGCTTCTCGCTCGGAAAGCCGTCTGGGCGCGTGAACTGCTGCTCGACCCAGTCTTCGGCGCATCGATTCTGGCCGTCGCAGGCTTTATCTTTTTCATGGCTTGCCAGAACCATCCCCAGCCCCGCTACTTTGCCGTGGTCGCGTTCTTCTGCTTTTTTATTGCCGCGCAGGGCGCCGAAGCGCGAGTCAAACTCAGCGGGCAGGTTCGCTGGATGGGCTTTGCCGTCCTTGCTATCATCGCTCTGACCGCTCTATTCAACGGTATTCAGACCCTGAACTACGCCGCTCATACCGAGTACACCTTTGTCGATGCGGCCCAGCGGCTAACCCAATACATCGACCATCACCCCAACGGCAACCGCCTCATGGTTTCCGTCAGCGGCGACGAAATCACGCTGATTACGCACCTGCCCGCGCTCTGCGACGACTTCAGCATCCAGCCATTGCCGGATAAGCTGGCGCGCTATCAGCCCGGCTGGTTCGCTACCTGGAACGACCTCGACCCCGGCACCCTCGAAGACATCCACAATCACTTCTCGCTGGAGCAGGTTGCCAGCTTCCGCGCTTTCGACGACACTGATCGCAATGTCCTGGTGCTCTTCAAGCTGCATCCGCTCCCCGGCGGACAGGCGCGCCAGCCAGACCGGCAGAATCTGCAAATCCCCCTCCCGGACGATAAGATCGACATACCCATGCAGTAATCTGTAAGCCATTTATCTCTAACAATTTGGAACACTTTCCCGTTCACGGAAACCGGCGTTAAAAACCTGTGATTCCAGTCACTCGACACTGCCATTCGCGGATGATAACCTTCGTATGACCCTTTTTCCGGGAAAGTATTGCCAAATCCCCGGATTCCGTTCGTGATCAACCATCAATCATTTCCGTTTGGGAGGACTTGTGACTGCTCTGTATTGGGTGTATCTCTCTCTGGCCGTCAGCGCGCTTATGCTCGCCGCAGCCTTCAACTTGACGTACGCTTTGGCATTTCTGCGGCGTCAATCCAAAACCATCGCGGCCTTCGCGGGCCTGCTGCTCGTTCCCGCATTTGCCGGCGCGCAGGAAGCCGCGGGCGGCGAGGCCAGCCTGAAGCTGCCCGACCTGTCGAGCGTAAGTTTTCTCGGCCTGGATGGGCGCGCACTTCTGATGATCGGGCTGCTCTTCTGCATTGGCGGACTGCTCTTCGGCCTGGTGATCTTCACGCAGTTGAAGAACCTGCCGGTTCATAAGTCGATGCTCGAGATCTCCGAGCTGATCTATGAGACCTGCAAGACCTATCTGGTGACGCAAGGCAAGTTCATCATTCGGCTCTGGATTTTCATCGCTGTCATTATCTCGATGTACTTCGGCTGGCTGGCGCCGGTAGGCAATGTTGCGGTTACCTTGCCCATCATTCTGGCCTTCAGTCTGGTCGGCGTCGCGGGCAGTTACGGCGTGGCATGGTTTGGAATTCGCGTCAACACCTTCGCCAACTCGCGCACCGCGCACGCTGGATTGAGCGGCAAGCCGTATCCCGTCTACGCGATTCCTTTGAAGGCCGGCATGAGCATCGGCATGATGCTGATCTCAGTCGAGCTGCTCATCATGCTCTGCATTCTTCTCTTTGTCCCGGCTAATTACGCCGGCCCCTGCTTCATCGGCTTCGCTATCGGCGAATCCCTCGGCGCGGCTGCTCTGCGTATCGCCGGCGGCATCTTCACCAAGATCGCCGACATCGGCTCCGATCTGATGAAGATTGTCTTCAAGATCAAGGAAGACGATGCCCGCAACCCCGGTGTCATCGCCGATTGCACAGGCGACAACGCGGGCGACTCGGTCGGCCCCTCGGCGGACGGCTTTGAAACCTACGGCGTTACAGGCGTGGCCCTGATCACCTTCATTCTGCTGGCCGTTCATGATCCCAAGACACAGGTTCAATTGCTGGTCTGGATCTTCGTCATGCGCGTGTCCATGCTGGTCTCCAGTTCCGCCGCCTACTTCCTCAATGGCGCAATCGCCAAGGCGAAGTACGCGGACGCCGACGAGATGGACTTCGAGGCTCCGTTGACCTCTCTGGTTTGGATCACCTCCGTCCTTTCCATCGTCCTTACCTTCGTCGTCTCGTTCTACATGATCCCCACTCTCGGCGACGGCTCGCTCTGGTGGAAGCTGGCTTCGATCATCTCCTGCGGAACCCTCGCAGGCGCGATCATTCCTGAGCTGGTCAAGGTCTTCACCTCCACCAACTCGGCCCACGTGCAAGAGGTCGTCACCAGCGCCAAGGAAGGCGGCGCGTCTCTGGGAATTTTGTCGGGCCTCGTGGCCGGCAACTTCTCCGCCTACTGGCTGGGATTGAGCATGGTCGCGCTCATGGGTATGGGCTACTTCTTCTCGACCGGCCCATCGATGGATGCGCTGATGCTGGCTCCCGCCGTCTTCGCCTTTGGTCTGGTCGCCTTCGGCTTCCTCGGCATGGGGCCGGTTACGATTGCCGTCGATTCCTACGGCCCGGTCACCGACAATGCGCAATCCGTCTACGAACTGTCGCTGATTGAAACTCTTCCCGGCATCGCAGCCGAGTTGAAGAAGGACTTCGGCATCGTCGCGAAGTTCGAGCGCGCCAAGCACCTGCTGGAAGCCAATGACGGAGCCGGCAACACCTTCAAGGCCTCGGCCAAGCCGGTGCTGATCGGCACCGCCGTCGTCGGCGCAACTACGATGATCTTCTCGATCATTATGGCTCTCACTCACGGACTCACCGTCGGCAAAGATAACCTCTCTCTGCTGCACGCGCCCTTCATGCTTGGATTGATCACCGGCGGAGCCATGATCTATTGGTTTACCGGGGCCTCCATGCAGGCCGTCACCACCGGCGCATACCGCGCGGTCGAGTTCATCAAGAAGAACATCAAACTGGAAAACGTCGAAAAGGCTTCGGTCGAAGACAGCAAGAAGGTGGTCGAGATCTGCACCAAGTACGCACAGAAGGGTATGTTCAACATCTTTCTCGCCGTCTTCTTCGCGACTCTCGCATTTGCTTTTGCCGAGCCGTTCTTCTTTATCGGCTATCTGATCTCGATTGCTGTCTTCGGCCTCTATCAGGCCATCTTCATGGCCAATGCCGGCGGCGCATGGGACAACGCAAAGAAGGTTGTCGAGGTTGACCTGAAGCAGAAGGGCACGCCTCTGCACGATGCTTGCGTCATCGGAGACACCGTCGGCGATCCCTTCAAGGACACCTCGTCTGTGGCATTGAACCCGGTGATTAAGTTCACGACCTTGTTTGGATTGCTTGCAGTCGAACTGGCCGTGACGCTCACTGCCAAGAACCCGGTGCTCGCCGAGTCGCTCGCAGTCGCCTTCTTCCTGGTCTCGGTCTTCTTCGTGCACAAATCCTTCTATGGCATGAGAATTGAAACCAAGGAAAGCAACTGATTCCTGTCTTTGGAGCGAAGTACTGAAACACCACGGCCCCACGCAATTCATCGCATGGGGCCGTTTATTATTTGATGGATTCAACGCATAGATTATCTAGTTTGCATGGGCGCGGGATTCAGCGGCGATCTCCAGTGACAGCAACTCCGCCAGCGCTCGCTCCGGACAAATGTGGCGAAGCTCCAATTCATTCAGCTCCTGCTCCGTTTCCACAGACGAGGCGATAGTCATGAAGCAGTGGAGGCAGCGTGTGTTGTAAGTCCCGTTTTCATTCTGAGTGCGGCTGTACATCGTACCTCGTAAGCTGCCGAAAGATAAAATAGATGTTAGCCGCCCAAACGCATCCTCGAAGTGATCTGTATCACGGAATCATGTTTGCCGCATCCGCCGGGTAATCTCTTATCAGGAAAGTCTTTACTGGGTCATTCCCTGGTTGGGGTTGCGGCGAAGTTGCCAGCAGGCGCTCAATGCGGATTGCGGGAAAAGCGATCGCGAGCATGGTGTGTCGAGCGTGCCTTGGTAGTCGTACTCACTTCGGTTGCCTTTGAGCGGAATCGTCACATAGCGGTTGACGGTGACATTGGATTGCGGCGCGCCGCGCAGTTTGTAGATGGCCCAATCGGCGGCGTAGACAGCCACAAAGGCTACTGCCGGCACGATCAACACACGTTGCAGCCAACGCATCATTTGCTCTCGGTCCTCCATTCAACTGCTTCCAGAGTATCCGAGCGCCCCGCGGTCCTGCTCAGCTGTTTTGCGGTGCCACGCTGAACCTAACCCCCAGGATGTGTGATTGAAAGTATTGTTGATCTCTTGGTATGGAATCGTTTTCTGTATCCTGCATTTTTGCCGAGGTGCAGTCGCGCACACTCAGCGCGAGGCCGAAAAATCACGGTCTAGACTGTCCGTCTGCGTCCTAACCTCAGAGACGAGTTGCTGACCCGCCTGCGGTTGGGCGCGACTCGGATTCGCGCTGGGCCGATTGGATCGCCGTGATGCCGCAGTCCGCATGGCCGCACAGGCAAATGATTTCCATCCTGCCTCCGATGGCCTCGCAGTGGTCGCTGCAATACTTCTTCTTCTCCGGTGCAAGGCAAGTACAGGTTGCATTCGCGCATTTTCTGGATTTGAACATAAGCCTCCTTTGTCGTCCTGCTTCGCATCCTTCTAATGAAGGAAAATCGGGGGATTGCCAAGCCGGACTCGACACGGAGATAGTAGCGCAAAAACATATGCCCGCACGAGCAAAATCGACCAAATATTCGGCCAGAATTCCTCAGTCCGCAGACAACTTCGTACGCATTTCCCATCCTGATACACTCCAAGCCCTCCGCCACACGCCGAGCGTTAGGATAAAGACAATGGCTGCAACACCAATCATGCACGCCCCGGCGGCTGTAACCGAGGGTTCGGTGCGCTCGGCAGACGGCGCGCGGCTGGCAGCCGCTGCGCGTTCTTGCCAAAAGCTGGGTACGCGAGCTGGAAGTGATGGATTCGATTAGTTCGGACATGGAACAATATCGCCCGCTCCGCTGCCCGTCGATGATGCTGGCGGGTGAGCGCAGCCCCGAGCACCCCATGCTGGACGCCTCGCGCGCGCTCGCCAAAGTACTTCCCGGAGTTCGCGTCGAAACTCTGCTCTGTCAGGGGCACGGCGTCATGCGTGCCGCGCCCGCCCTGGTAGCGCGTTTGATTTTTAGCTTTCTGGCCGAGTTATAGCGGAAGACAGCTCTTTTTAGACTTGCCCGCGTATCTCTATAAATAATATCGCATATGATGTGGTATCATTATTTTGGTGAAAATAGTGCTCGACACCGACGTAATTGTCGCTGCGATGCGGAGTCCGCGCGGAGCATCCGCTGAATTGCTTAGGCGCATCGACATGGGCTGCGCCACAATGCTGTTGAGCGTGGCGCTGGCACTTGAATACGAAGCCAAATGCATCCTCGCCGAGCATTGCATGGCTGCGGGAATCTCGTATGCCGATGCTGGCGTCTATGTTGATTGGTTGATCGCCCTGGCCGAGCCGGTCCAGTCGCACTATCGCTGGCGGCCTCAGCTTCGCGATCCGGGAGATGAGATGGTTTTGGAAGCGGCCGTCAACGGTCGTGCCTCCGCCATCGTTACATTCAATGAAAAGGATCTGCGCTCGGCGCGGCACAGCTTCGGCATCAGTGTCATCCGCCCCGGCGAAGCCCTCAGGAGGATCGAATCATGACCACGCGAGTTGCCACATTTCCGCTGCGTTTACCGGTCTCTCTGAAGGCCGCCCTTGAAGGCATCAGTGATCGGGACGGAACCAGCATCAATCAATTTCTAGTCGTAGCCGCAGCGGAAAAAATCTCCGCCATGCAGACCGAAGAATTCTTTCTCGCGCGCCGCAACCGCGCCGATCACGAGGCCTTCCTGCGCATTCTCAACCGCGAAGGCGGCGAGCCGCCACGTGCCGATGACGAATGGGAGAAAAGCGATTCGCCGCGCGCCGCCTCGTAATCTGAGAGAATAAATTCTGTGATGCGAGCGCCTCAATCTCTCCTCCGGCGATCTGCGGCCATCCTGGCTGTTCTGGCTTCGGCAGTTCTTACTTTGCAGGGCCTCGTCCGCGCGCAGACGCCCAACCCCACCTCCGCCGCCAATCCCTTTTATGGCAGCGTCACCGTCCGCCCCATCGCCGATGAGCCTCTCAAACTCTCGCTTGACGAGGCCATTGCGCTTGGCCTCCAGAACAACCTTGGACTACGCGAATCCGAAAGCAGCGAACAAAACGTCCAGGGACAAAGGAACGAGATCCTCCAAAATCTCTTACCCACCATCACCCTCACCGGCGATCTCGGCGTTCATCAGCAAAATCTAGTGGCTCTCGGCTTTGGCCCGGACACGGTCAAAGAGTTCAAAAAAGACCACATCCAGATTCCTTCAAATCTTTCCTTCATCACCCGCGACGATCTCACCGAAGGCAAAATTCAATTCGGCCAGATGATCTTCTCCGGTCCGGTCCTGGCTGCCGTGAAAGCTATCGGCGCTGCGGGACGCGCGGCCCACTTCGCCACCATGTCGGCGCGCGGCGAAGTCGTCCAGCAGGTTGCCTCGGCCTATCTCCACGCGCTTGCCGCTGAAAGCGAAGTCGATAACGCCCGCGCCCTCGAAGCGGCGGACCAACTGCTCTACGACCATGCACACGAGGCGCACGAGGCTGGCGTCGTCGCCAATCTCGACGAACTGCGCGCGCGTGTTCAGCTTGAGGCGCAGCAGTTGGCGCTGATCGCCGCCGAGAACGCTCGCGAAAAAAATCTCATCCTGCTCAAGCGCGAGATCGGCCTCGACTCCGGCCAGAAGATCATGCTCACTGACCCCGCGCCTTACAGCGACCTGGCCGCGCAAACCCCCGCGGAGCTTCGCGCCGTCGCCTACAAGAATCGTCAGGACTATCAGAACCTCAAAAATCAGGTCATTGAGATGAAGGCCATCCACGCCGCCTATCGCGCCCAGCGCCTGCCCACGCTCACCTTCGGCGGCTACTACGGCGTCAGCCAGGTCGGCGGCTCAGGCTCGCACGGCAACTTCGCCGCCGTCGGCGCACTCAGCCTTCCCCTCTTTCGCGAAGCTAAATTGCGCGGCGACACGGAAGCCACTGAGGCTCAGTCCGACGCCGTCAACGCCCAGCTAACTGACCTGCGAGACAAAATTGATTTTCAGCTTCGCTCGGCCCTGCTTGATGTGAACGCGACCGCCAAACTCGTTGAGGTCGCCCGCTCCAATCTCGATCTCACCTCCCGCGCCCTCACCGACGAGACTGACCGCGTCAACGCCGGCGTCGATGACAACCTGCCTCTGGTCACCGCGCAGGCCACGCTCGCCTCCGCGCAAACAAACCTCGTCGAAAGCCTCTACCAATACAACCTATCGAAGCTGGCCCTGGCCCGCGCCGCTGGCGTCATCGAAGCGCAGTATCGAGTTTATCTGGGCAGATGAGCTGAGATTTACGGAGTTGTCTGCTTCGCAAAGTCATCCAACTGATTGCGGAACAACCGCCGCAAACCTGTACAGGGCAGGCTCCTATGAACAACGGCGCCATTAAAATCTCGGCAGGTCCGCGACTTCGAGCCGCCATGATTCTCGCGATCATCGCCGACCTTCTTCAGGTCGTCGTCTTCCCGTTATTCATTGAAGGGGCCGCATCGCCCGCCGATGACATTCTTGACCTCTGTGTTGCAGCCGTGCAGATTGGTCTTCTCGGCTGGCACTGGGAGTTCCTGCCCTCCTTCGCTGCCAAGCTCGTTCCCGGAGCCGATCTGGTTCCTTTCTGGACGATGGCGGTTGCCAACGTCTACAGAAAATCGAAACGCATCGCGGTCAAAGCCGAAGGAATCAGCGAGGATCCCCCTGCGCGCAGTTCTTGAATCCAGCGGGGTGCAACCAAGCCGTCCCGTCATATCTGATCGAGCTGAATTTCTATCAAAGAAGCGCTTGAGTCTTTCAGGCAGCATTGTCCCACCGCACACACGCCATTTAGCATCCGTAGTGTGGCCGAGCTCGACACTCCGGTGATGTATGTGAAGGGCGTGGGGCCGCGCGTGGCGGAGATGCTCGCCGCCAAGGGCATCCAGACCGCCGAAGACTTGCTCTACCACCTGCCCTTCCGCTATGAAGATCGCCAGAATCCGCGCTCTCTCGACGAACTCCAGCCCGGTGAGACGGCCAGCGTTATCGCCGAGGTGCGCGGCTCAACGCTCTTGCGCACTCGCAAGGCTCCCATCTTCGAGCTGACCGTCGGACAAGGCCGTCTGGCGCTGAAGTGCATCTGGTTCAACGGCGGCTATCTCGAAGGCAAATTTCACGCCGGACAGACGGTCGCCGTCTACGGGCGGGTCGAGCCTTCGCGCTCCAGCAGCAATCTCAAAATGATTCAGCCGCAATTCGAGCTGCTGCCCGACGCCTCGGACGACGCCGAGACGCGCCTGTTGGAAGTGGGCCGCATCACGCCCGTCTACGAATCGCTGGGCGGCTCGCGGCTGGCCTCGCGCTGGCAGCGCAAAACGATCTTCCATCTGCTCGAAGGCTTGCATCATGCGGTCCCGGAGTGTCTGCCGCGCGCGATGATCGAACGTCTCATGTTGCCAGACCGCGAGACGTCGCTGCGTGAGGCGCACTTTCCGCCGGAGGGCACGCCCTTTGCCCAGTTGCAAAGCTGGACAACGCCCGCTCACCGCAGGCTTATCTTCGAGGAATTATTTTTTCTTGAGCTGGGCCTGGAGCTCAAGCGCCGCCGCATGAGGGAGCGCGTTGGCATCGGCTTTGCCACGAATGACAAGGTGCGCGAGGCGATCCGCGAGGTGCTGCCCTTTCATCCCACAACCGCGCAGAAGCGGGCGCTTGGCGAGATTGTCGCCGATATGCGCGCGCCCAGTCCCATGCGCCGTCTGCTGCAAGGCGATGTCGGCTCCGGCAAGACCATCGTAGCGTTGCAGGCGATGCTGGTGGCGATGGAGAACGGCTATCAGGCTGCGCTGATGGCGCCCACGGAGATTCTTGCCACGCAGCATTTTCTGGCTTTCCGTAAACTGCTGGAGCGCTCTTCGCGCCGCTTCCGCATCGTTTTGCTGACCGGCTCGCTCTCGGAAGATCGCAAGCGCGCGACCCGCGGCGAAATCAATCGCGGCGAGGCGCAACTGGTGATCGGCACCCACGCGCTGATCGAAGAGAAGGTGGAGTTCGACCGGCTAGGTCTCGTCGTCGTCGATGAGCAGCATCGCTTCGGCGTCTTGCAGCGCTTCCGTCTGATGAAGAAGCCCAATCAAGCGGAGCCGGATGTATTGGTGATGACGGCCACGCCGATTCCGCGCACGCTGGCGCTCTCACTCTACGGCGATCTCGATGTCAGCGTCCTCGACGAACTGCCGCCCGGTCGTACGCCCATCGTCACGCGCCGTGTTCCCGGAGAGATGGCGGAAGAGGTCTGGGATTTTGTGCGCAAGCAAGTCGCCAAGGGACGTCAGGCTTACATCGTCTACCCGGTCATCGAAGGCAGCAAGGAAGATCAGCCTGAGTTGGATTTTTCTCGCGATGATCCGGAGGCGGGAATCGAGCAGCCCGCTCTTCTCGCATCCACGGTTTCAAAATCGAGGGTTGCCGCGGCCACAGCAAAAAAATCTGTGCGTAAAGGAAAATCAGCGGAGTTGTTCGCAAAATCCGCGCAGCAAGCCAATCCGAATGCGAAATCCGGTCTGAAATCCGCGGTCGAGATGCATGAGAAACTGCGCGCCGGTCCGCTCGCCGGATTGCGCGTGGGCCTGCTGCATGGGCGGTTGGACGCTGATGAAAAGGAGATCATCATGCGCCGCTTTCAGCGCGGCGAGATCGACGTGCTGGTAGCGACCACGGTGATCGAGGTCGGCGTCGATGTGCCCAACGCGTCGGTGATGGTCGTCGAGCATGCCGAACGCTTTGGCCTTGCGCAGTTGCATCAGTTGCGCGGGCGCGTGGGACGCGGCGCGGCCAAAAGCTACTGCATTCTCATCACTGGCGACCGCGTCTCTCCGCTGGGCGAGGAGCGGCTCAATGCGATGGTCCGCACACAGGATGGATTTGAGCTGGCAGAACTTGACCTCTCGCAGCGCGGACCGGGCGAGTTCTTCGGAACGCGTCAGGCCGGGTTGCCTGATTTTCGCGTCGCCAATCTGCTGCGCGACCGCCAGTTGCTGGAGCTGGCCAAGATCGAGGCCGCCCGTTTCGCCAACTCACCCGGCGCGGACAAAGCGAAGAGCAGCGAGGCAACCGAGTTCGAGCGGGCGCGCGTCTGGGCGCGGCTCAAAGATGCATGGCAGCGCCGCTATGGATTAGTCGAGGCTGGCTGAGTATTTTCATAAATCGTGTACGGTCCGGGTGCCCCACCCTTCGCGGTCTTTGCGGGTGGAAAGCCACACATGATCACTTCTTTAGTATATTTTTACGATTCTGCCAGTAACATATTCGCAACCGATAGCTCGCTGCCCCCGGCGACGGTCTGCCAGTGAGCCAACAGAAATCCCTGCAACCCAAGGCTGTTTCAACCAACAGGAGGCACAAAGAATGATTCGAGGTTTACTTATCTTCGCCGATTCAATGGTCTTCGCATTGATGATTGCAAACGGCATTGCAAACGGCCAGATGGTCTCCAACAGCGCAATTCAAAACGATCCGGCGAAGGAGGCGCTCTGCGCAAAACGCGCCAAGGTCAAGCCGGTTCCGTTCCTGATCGATCAGAACTATATGAACAGCGTTAGAGCTGTCCATCCCGAGACAACATTTATCGCGGACGACGGTATTGTTCCCCTGCTGTATGAGTGCCGCGTGAACGAGCTGTCGGGAGTCTATGAACTTGACGCGCTGAGTTACGAGGAGGATTCTTACTGGCACCTGGTTCGCCCCGAGCCCTTCGCCCCCGCTCTCGATCAGGCATGGCAGTTGCAGGCGGACGATAAGTGTTTCAAGGCGGCTCGCGACAAGGTGAATCGCCCGGACTTCGATTATAGCTTCGGTTTCCCGACAGATGTGAATGTGATTACGCTGAATGCGGCGCCGTGGTATAAGCCCGGCGTGAGGGTTGCGGGAACGAAGGCAGAGCGCTACGACATCGCTGTGGTAGGCAAGCTGTTCTACAAGTCCTCAGGCTCCGATCTGACTGCCTTCCGCGCCGTTTGCCTGCTTACGCCGGCTATGGAAGTGAAAGCGGTTCAGGCAAAAGAGGAGAGCGCGGATCGGGAACTCAAGATGGAGACGCGCTTTGAATCTCCGTTTCGAAAGTAAGACTCGGAATACAACCTACAGTTGGGATTCCCTGGTTCCTCGCTTTTAGGGACCTGGGAATCCACAAACCCGGCAGGATGCCCTCTCTTAAAAGTTAGGTGGGAATTTACGAACCCAGGAATTTTATTGATCCCTGACCACTGCTTTTGCACATGATTACTATCCCTCAGCGCACAATCAAACAATGAACAGCAACCGCATCCCGGGCTTTTTTACTGACAACTGAAAACTGACAACTGAAAACTGGCCCCACCCCCTACCCCCCTCTTTTATTTTCAAAACATTGCAGATAATTATAACTATCCTGAAATCAATAACTTTCCAAATCTACCATCACCAAATTTACCGCAATGTGAGATTTACATTTTACTGAAAGCCTCGCGAGCAGCCGAGATCGTAGTAGCAATTTCAGCTTTTCCATGAGCTGTGCTCAAAAACGCCGCCTCAAACTGCGAAGGCGGTAGCCAGACGCCTTGCTCCAGCATTGCTCGATGAAAGCGGCCAAAGGCTGCTGTGTCGCTCTCGGCGGCCTGCGAGTAGTTAGTCACAGCTCCGTTCTTGAAGAACCATGTCCACATCGAACCAACACGATTCAGCTTCATCGCAACTCCAGCGCGCGCAGCTTCAGCGCCAACGCCTTCGGCAACAGCCTTCGCGGTTGCTTCCAGCCGTGGGTAAATCTCGTCCGCGTGCTCCTGCAAATGGCCAACGGTTGCAATCCCAGCAGCCATCGCCAGCGGATTGCCGCTCAATGTTCCAGCTTGGTAAACCGGCCCAAGCGGCGCCAGCAAATCCATCAAGCGGCGCTTGCCGCCGAAGACGCCGACCGGCAATCCGCCGCCAACGATCTTGCCCAGCGTCACCAGGTCGGCGTCGATTCCATACAATTCCAGCGCGCCGCCGAGCGCCACGCGGAAGCCGGTCATCACCTCATCGGCAACCAGCAACGCGCCTTCGCGCTCGGTCACCGCGCGCAATCCAGCCAGGTAGCCGGCGGCGGGCGGAATGCAGCCTGCGTTGCCCACGACTGGCTCCAGAATTACCGCGGCAATCTCTCCGGGATGCTGGGCGAACGCGGCTTCAACAGCGGCGAGATCGTTGTAGGGCAGCGCCAGCGTTAGCCGCGCCGTCTCCTCCGGCACGCCCGCCGAGCCGGGAATCCCAAAGGTCGCGACGCCTGAGCCTGCCTTCACCAGCAGGCCATCCGCGTGGCCGTGGTAGCAGCCTTCGAATTTGACGATAATCTTGCGGCCAGTCGCCGCCCGCGCCAGCCGGATCGCTGACATCGTTGCTTCCGTGCCGGAGCTGACAAAGCGCAGCTTCTCGATCGCCGGATAGCAGGCGACGATGCGCTCGGCAAGATCGCCCTCGGCAGCCGTCGATGCGCCGAAGCTGGCTGAGTTGCGTGCTGCGCGCTCGATAGCCTCCACCACCGGCGGAAAGGCGTGGCCCAGAATCATCGGTCCCCACGAGCCGAAGTAGTCGATGTACCGGTTGCCGTCGGCGTCGGTGAGCCATGCGCCCTCGGCGCGCTCCACAAACGGCGGCTCACCACCCACCGCGCGAAAGGCTCGCACCGGCGAGTTCACCCCGCCGGGAAAGAAGCGCTCGGCACGCAGTTGCAGAGCTTGTGAGCGTGTGCGAATGCGGACTGGAATCGGGGAACTCATCGTGGGTTCAGTATAGAAGGCCGATGCGGAATCAATCGATTCAGCCCGCGCATCTCAACCTGCATGAGTGAACTAAACGCAATCGGTGACCGTCTGCTGGTGGTCTTTGATGGTTACTGCGGCCTGTGCAACGGGTGGGTGCGTTGGCTGCTCCGTCACGACAGGCACGACCGTCTCCGTTTTGCTGCGTCCGACTCGCCTGCAGTAGCGCAGTTGATGAAGCATCATTCCGATCTACTTGAGCCGGACGGCGCTCCATCCACTGTGCTGGTCTTCCGCAATCCACTGCAAGCAGATGAACGGCTCTGGCTTCGATTCGCGGCAACGCTGGCTCTGCTCCGAGAGCTGCCGCAGCCATGGCCGACGGTTGCCTCGGCGTTGGGCTGGATTCCGGACTTCTTGAGCGACCCGATTTACCGCCTCAACGCTCGCTGGAGATACCGTTTCTCGGACCAGCTGGAACGCTGTCCGCTGCCCGCCGCCGAAGATCGTTTGCGGTTTCTTTAGCATCGAATACACTGTTTGCATGATGAAGCGAATCGGCATCCATCTCGGCACAACCGGAGGCGCATCCAACGCCGTAGAACAGGCCGCGCAGATTGGCGCCAACACCTTCCAGATATTTTCGTCGAGTCCGCGTATGTGGCGCGCGCCCAAAGTGGACCCCAAACAGGCCGTGCGCATGAAGGAACTGCGCGCCAAGCTCGACATTGGCCCGTTGGTCATTCATACCAGCTATCTGGTCAACGTTTGCAGCCAGTCGGACGAGGTGCGCGAGAAGAGCATCGTTGCCTTTCGCGGTGAGATTGAACGTGCGCTGGCGCTGGGCGCAGAGTACCTCGTGCTGCATCCCGGCTCGTGGAAGGGCCTCACGCGCGACGAGGGCCTCAAACTCGCCGCCGACTCCATCACCCGCGCTATCGACGGTCTTAATTGGCAGGGCACTCCATTCCATATTCTTATCGAGAACACGGCTGGGTCTGAGTTTTCCCTTGGCGGCAGCTTTGAGCAGGTCGCCGAGTTGGTTGAGCGGCTCAAGCCCTCAGCTCCGGTCGGCGTCTGCCTGGACACCTGTCACACTCACGTTGCCGGCTACGACTTCGTCACAGCCGAGGGCTACGAGGAGACAATGCGCCAGGTTGCCGCAACGGTGACCTTTGAGGCGGTGCGCGTCTGGCATTGCAACGACGCCAAGGCCGCGCGCGGCTCCAAACTCGACCGCCATGAGCAGATCGGCAAAGGCACGATAGGCCTCGAACTCTTCCGGCGGCTGCTCAACGACAAGCGCTTCGCTTACTCCGCCTTCATCGCAGAAACCCCTGTGGACGCTCCCGGCGACGAGGAGCGCAATGTGAAGGCGCTCAAGAGTTTGGTGGAATAATTTCTGATTTCTGACTTGCGAAATCCCCGGCTAGGAGTCAGACTGTGTGTGTCGCAAAAAATTACGTTATGCGCGGAAGCATCGGTGGAGTGATGGCGCTGGTGGCGCTCTGTGCGCTGCCAGAATGGGGACAGGGACAAGAGGAACGGTGCGGCTACTTGGAATTGCCGGTTCGCTATTTCGCCTCATCCGTGCATGAGCCTTACACGATCGAGTACGCTACAACCTCGCAGCGGTTGCTCACCGATGGAACCACTAAGACCCTGGATTACACGGTTATGGCAGCCTTCGACTCGCAGGGCCGCTGGATGAATTCAAGAACAGCAGTTTCATCGCCGGAGGATGAATCGCCGAGTACGTATGTATGCGTTTACGATCCAATAGCAGGTATCAGGACCACATGGAGCGTACCTGGCAAGGAAGCCACGCAGATGAAAATTGCCGAGATTGAATCGTCGCATTCCTCCTGCGTGAAAGACAAGACGCCCGATACGGAAGTTTCTCACTCAAAGCCTGTGGTGGAAGATTTGGGATCGGCAACGATTCTCGGCTATGTGGCAGAAGGATTCCGAATTTCCAGATCACTTCCAATCAGCACAAGCACGAACGGCAAGTCTTATCTGCGCAAAGTTGAGATATGGCGGGCACCGGTCCCAGGCATAAACTTCAATCCGGGCATCGAATTGACGGATCATTATGGTGCTTACGATCCGTGGTACTGGAGCAAGTCCGAGATGCTGGAGAACTTCGGCCAAAAACTGCCGGATATTTTCGCATCGGAAGGTAGGCACACCGGTGTGTTGGTGCGATCAGTTGTTGAGTATCCCGGTCAAGGGAAGATATCCGAGGAACTGCAAGACATTCGCCAGGGTAATCCCGATCCTGCCGTCTTTCAACCGCCTGAGGGTTACAAGATTGTGTTGAAGAAAGCGCCACCTACCGTATGTCCTGCCGAAAAGACAGAGGCTCCTACTGAACCACAACCTGCGCAGTAGCCACTTCCCATTTACACTAAAAAGGCTATGGCTGAAGAGAACGAACTGCGTTACGACCCTGCGGCGATTGAACCCAAGTGGCAGCAGCGATGGGCTGCGGACCCTAAACTCTACGCGGCTGAGCCAGCCTCCTGCGGCAAGCCCAAGTACTATGTGCTGGAGATGCTGCCGTATCCCAGCGGCATTTTGCACGTGGGCCACGTGCGCAACTACATGATCGGCGATGTGCTGGCACGGCAGATGTGGATGCGCGGCTACAACGTGCTGCATCCGATGGGCTGGGATGCCTTTGGACTGCCGGCCGAAAATGCCGCGCTCAAAAACAATATCCCTCCGCGCGAGTGGACGCTCTCGAACATCGCCGCGATGAAAATCCAAATGGACCGGCTCGCACTGGGCTTCGACTGGGCGCGCGAGGTGACCACTTGCCTGCCGGAGTACTACCGCTGGAACCAGTGGTTCTTTCTTCGGATGTACGAGAAGGGGCTGGTCTATCGCAAAAAATCCAAGGTTAACTGGTGCCCGGAGTGCGCCACCGTGCTGGCCAACGAACAGGTGGTCGATGGTTGCTGCTGGCGGCATGAGACCACGCAGGTCGATCAGCGCGATCTCGTCCAGTGGTTCTTCCGCATCACGGCCTACGCGCAAGAGTTGCTCGACGGCCTCGACAAGCTCGACGGCTGGCCGGAAAAAGTTCGCACCATGCAGCGCAATTGGATCGGGCGCAGCGAAGGTACGGATGTGGACTTCTTTCTCGATGAAGACGCAGGTCCTTCGACTTCGCTACGCTACGCTCAGGATGACAATCGCGTTAGAATTCGCGTCTTCACAACGCGCGTGGACACCATCTTCGGCGCGACCAGTGTGCAACTAGCGCCGCAGCACGCGCTGGTAGCTTCTTTTACTGCCGTCGATCCCGACCTGGACGCAAAAGTTGCGGAACTGCTGGACCAGCAGAAAAAGGCGCGAGAAGCCGGCGATCTGGGAGCGATTGAAAAGCACGGCGTGCCCACAGGCCGCTTTGCCGTGAACCCCTACAACGGCCAGCGCGTGCCCATCTGGGTTGCCAATTACATTCTGGCCGACTACGGCACCGGCGCCATCATGAGCGTTCCGGCGCACGATGAGCGCGACTTCGAGTTTGCTACTAAATACGGTTTGCCGATTGTGCAGGTCATCAAGTCGATCAAAGAAGATGAAAGCGCGGTGCTCCCATTCTGCTCCGAAGAGGGAGTACTGATCCACTCCGGCGAGTACGACGGCTTGACCTGCGCCGAAGCAGAAAAAAAGCTTCAGGAAAGTGCCGTCGCTCAGAAATTTGGCGAAGCCAAGGTCACCTTCCGCCTGAAAGATTGGGGCGTGAGCCGCCAGCGTTTCTGGGGCACTCCGATTCCCATCATTCACTGCGAAAAGTGCGGCCTCGTTCCTGTTCCCGACGATCAGTTGCCTGTGCTCCTGCCTGAACAGATTGAGATTACGCAGCAGGGCGGATCGCCGCTGAGTCGCGTGCCGGAGTTCGTCAACGTCACCTGCCCCAAGTGCGGCGGCGCGGCCAAGCGCGAGACCGACACGATGGACACCTTTGTCGATTCGAGTTGGTATTTCTATCGCTACACCGACCCGAAAAACTCGAACGCACCTTTTGATCCGGCGATCGCGCAATATTGGTTTCCCATCGATCAATACATCGGCGGCGTGGAGCACGCGATTCTGCATCTGATTTATTCGCGCTTCTGGACCAAGGTGATGCGCGACCTGGGGCTGATTACGAACGATGAACCGGCGCAACGGCTCTTCACGCAAGGCATGGTCATCAAAGACGGCGCGAAGATGTCGAAATCCAAGGGCAACGTCATATCGCCCGACGATATGGCGGACCAGTTTGGCGCCGATGCGACGCGCGTCTACTCGCTCTTTGCAGCGCCGCCGGATCGCGATTTGGATTGGCAAGAGGACGGAGTCGCTGGGGTGAGCCGCTTTTTGGGTCGCGTCTGGCGGCTGGCGACGAAGTATGCGCCTATGGCTCGTTCTGCCGGCGAACAGAAGGTTGAAGCGCCCACAGGGCTGTCACTCAAACTGCTGCGCAAGCTGCACCAGACCATCGCCAAGATCACGCTGGACTTCGAGGGCCGCTGGCACTTCAACACCTGCGTAGCGGCAATCATGGAATTGGTCAACGAGATTCAGGCCGCCGACGCGCAACTAGCGGCAGGTGAAGTTCCAGCGCCGGTGGTGCATGAGATGCTTCGTTCATTGGTCCTGCTGCTGGCTCCATTCGCGCCCTATCTTGCTGCGGAGTTGTGGGAGGCGCTGGGCGAGGAAGGTTCTGTTCTTCGCGCGCCGTGGCCCAAGAGCGATCCTGTGCTCGCTAAAGAAGATGAACTAGAGATTCCCGTGCAGATCAACGGCAAGCTCGTCGAAGTGGTAAAAGTCGCCGCCGATGCCAACGCCAAGGCAATCGAGGCTGCTGCTCTCGCCGGCGAAAAAGTTCTCGCTCGCACGGCAGGCAAGACGGTCGCCAAGGTCATCGTTGTCCCCGGCAAGCTGGTGAATCTGGTGGTGAGATGACCGCGCCGCTGCGCGGAACCCAGTCGCTGGTCGGCCAGATGGGCTGGGTCTTTGCGCGGCCTTCGCTGACGGTACTGGAAGTGGCTTGGCGTTGGCTCTTCGGCGGTCCATTGCTTCTGGTTTGCTGGATCGAAGCGCAAAAGATTCTCAGTGAGCTATCTTCTGATGCTGCGGGACTCAGCAATCTTGATCCGCAGAATCCTTGGGTTGCTGTCCGGCAACTCAGCGGTGCGTGGGCAATTTACCAGCCTCATGTTGTTGCAGTTCTGCATTGGCTTCTGCCGCTGGCCGCTCTTGCTTGGGTGATCGTCTCCGGACTCGGTCGCAGTCTGGTTTTGAAGCGCATGGAACCGCAGCTGCGTTTCCGGCCGGTTGCAATGATTGTCTTGCAGGCCGTCTGGCTGGCCTTCTTTGCTGCCTTCTGTTTTTGCTGGCTGCGTTCGATGCAGTGGGTTGCAGCCACGCACATTACGCCGGACGCCGAGCCGGATCTAGTTGGCTTCGCCGCATGGGCGATCTTCCTCTCGCTGGGCTTCTTCACGGCCTGGGCGCTCGTCAGTTGGATTGCCTCCATCGCGCCGCTGATAATGCTATTGGAAGATCGCTCCGTGTTCTCTGCGCTCGGTCAAAGCCTGCAGCTTGGCAAAGCCTTCACCTCCAAACTAATCGAGATCAACATGGTGATGGGAATCGCCACACTGGCGCTGATTGTGGTGTCGATGGTTCTCTCCGCAGCACCGCTGCCCTTCAGCGATCAGCTTGGCCCGGATGCTTTGCACTCGGTGTGCAGCATGGCTATTATCTTTTACATCGTCGCAAGCGACTACTTTCAAGTCGTGCGCCTGAAGGGCTATCTGGAGTTCTGGAAGTTGTATCGCAGCCAATGAGTCGATTTGGGATGGTTATCTGTTCAGTGTTTTTGTAGTCAGTCAGGCGATGCGGATCGTAGGTGCCTGTTCGCCAGTGGATTTCTCGAATGTGAGGAGATTGGCGGAGGAGTTGATAGCGACAACTGCTCCAATAAAAACTCTCGTGGAGAAGCTCGCGCCGCCGGAATTTTCCTGCCAAAAAGAGCCGCCGGAAAGCATAGCCTAACTCTTATCAGGACATCCGACGTGTAATGTAGAGGCAGGAGAATCGACACGTATGTCCAGCCGGCTCCAAATCAAGTATTACGTCGAGCCTGACACCGCTGCCCTGGCTCGCCGCGCGGCGCAGTACTTTGTCGAGATGGCAGGCGAGGCTGTCGAGGCGCAAGGCCGCGCCCGGATCGCCATCAGCGGCGGGACGACTCCAAAATTTGCGTTTGAGCTGCTTGCCGATACCTCGCAGCCCTGGCGTGGCCGTATGCCTTGGGAGCAGATCGATCTATTTTGGGTTGACGAGCGCTCGGTCCCGCCCGACGACCCGGCCAGCAACTACCGCATGACCCGCGAGGCTCTGCTCGACCTCGTCCCGCTCCACCCAGAACAGATTCACCGCATCGAAGGCGAGCTGGAGCCCGAAGCCGCCGCCGCGCGCTACGAGTCGGAGCTGCGCTCGAGCTTCCGCCTGGAGGGCGCCGAGCTCCCCCGCTTCGACCTCATCGCCCTCGGCATCGGCGACGACGGCCACACCGCCTCCATCTTCCCAGGCACAGCCGCCGTCCATGAAGTGAGCCGCCTGGTGGTCGCCAACCACGTGCCGCAAAAGGACACTTGGCGCATCACCCTCACCTGGCCAGTCATCAACCGCGCCCGCTCCGTCTTCTTCCTCGCCGCCGGAGCCGATAAAGCATTTATTTTGAATGAAGTACTGACAGGACCGCTCGATCCTGAACGCCTGCCCAGCCAGCTTATCCAGCCCTCCAGCGGTATACTGACATTGATGCTGGATAAAGCCGCCGCGACGCTGTTACCCGCCATTGGCGAGGATGGCTGCGGAGTTCTGGAGAGGTAAAAATGATTCTGGCAGGCGACGTGGGTGGCACCAAAGTTCACCTTGCGCTGTATGACTTCACGGACGGAAATCTGAACTGCTCCCGCGACGAGCTATACGCCGCCAGAGAGCACTCCGGCCTGGAAGAGATCGTTATGGATTTCCTCGGCGCGACCAAGGTCTCCGCGGCCTGCTTCGGTGTGCCCGGCCCGGTGCGCAACGGCCGCCTGCGCCTCACCAACCTTCCCTGGACGCTCGATAGCCGCGAACTTTCCGTCAGCCTAGCCATCAATCATGTCTTTCTCATCAACGACCTTGAGGCTCACGGCTACGGCGTCGCCGAGCTTTCCGTCGACCAGATATACACCCTCAGCGAGGGCGACGCCAGCCAGATCGGCAATCGCGCCCTGATCGCCGCTGGAACTGGTCTCGGCGAAGCCATGCTTATCTGGAATGGCCGCAGCCACACGCCCTATCCCTCTGAGGGCGGCCACGCCGACTTTGCGCCCCGCAACGAAGACGAGATCGACCTGCTGCGCTTTCTTAAGCAGAAGTACAATGGCCGCATCAGCTCGGAGCGCGTCGTCAGCGGCCTGGGCCTGACCAACATCTATGAGTTCCTGCGCGAGGTCCGCGGCCTCGACGAGCCTAACTGGCTGGCCGAGCGCATTGCCGCCGAAGACCCTAACGCCGTCATCACCGAGCTGGCGATGGCCGCCAAAAGCGAAATCTGCGAGAAGGCTCTCGACATCTTCGTCTCCGCTTATGGCGCCGAGGCCGGCAACCTTGCGCTCACACTGCTCTCCGTCGGCGGCGTCTATGTTGGCGGAGGCATTGCGCCCCGCATTCTGGAAAAGCTCAAAGACGGCATCTTCATGAAGGCCTTCACGGATAAGGGCCGACTCAGCCAGTTGCTCGTCAATATGCCGGTTCGCATCATTCTCGATGACCGCATGGCGCTTGTCGGCGCTGCATCGTATGCCGAAGCCCGCGCTGCCGAACTCAGCGGAATTTCGCCAAGAGCCGCATCGGTCAAAATCTAATTTGCATAACACCTCGCGACCATGCCCACCCCTGTGCTGCTCCGATAGACTGATACTGCGATGCGTACTCCACTTCAGCTTCAAGTAGTCGCGCTAACCGCCCTCGCTGCCGTGCTGGCCACCGGACTGATTTTGGCCGGCTGCGGCACTCCTGGCGCGCCCCAGCCGCCTTCGCTCAACCTGCCCGCTCCTGTGGATGATCTGACCGCTACACGCGCCGGCAATCAGGTCGCGCTCACTTGGACGATGCCCAAGAAGAACACCGATAAGCTGCTCCTCAAGGGCAACATCGCCGTTTATATTTGCCATCAGGAAGGTACATCTGGCTGCGAAGCAGCCGGTGCCGATCTCTCACTTGCGCCCGGAGCCGCCGGAGCATTCACGGATACGCTGCCCGCCCAGCTCGTCTCTGGCCTGCCGCGACCGCTCACCTATTTTGTCGTACTCAAAAACCGCAATGGCCGTTCGGCGGATCTCTCGAATGCGGCCGTTGTCCTCGCCGGGGTCGCTCCTCAGCCGGTTGACGGCCTCTCCGCCGAACTCCGCAAGCAGGGCGTCGTTCTACGCTGGGCAAACTCCGCCGCGCCTGACTCCTCCGCTATTCGCCTCCATCGCAAGCTGCTCACCCCGCCCGCCGCCAAGCCGCACGACGGCCTGTTCGCTCCTTTGCCCGAACCGGTTGAGCAGAATCTGCTCGTCGAATCCGCCGCCCGCGGCCAGGTTCTCGACAAAAACATTCGCTTCGGCGAAAGCTATGAGTACCTCGCCCAGCGCATTGCTCGCGTCATAGTTAAAAATCAGACTCTGGAGCTGGCCGGCCCGCTATCGAACCCGGTGCGCATCGATGCGCAGGACATCTTCCCCCCGGAAGTCCCCACCAGCCTTGCCGCCGTCGCCACCACCAGCAACATAGCGCCATTTTTTGCAATCGACCTGAGCTGGCAGCCGTCACCCGACGCCAACCTCGCCGGCTACATCGTCTATCGCCGTGAGGGAGACTCCCCCTGGCAGCGCATCTCGCCCGCCCAGCCGCTCATTCCGCCGGTCTTTCATGACACCCAACTCCAGCCCGGCCACACTTACAGCTACGCCGTCAGCGCCATCGGACAGAACGGCCATGAAAGCCCACGCTCCGCCGATACCGAGGAGACCGTCCCCAACCCATGAAATACTGCCGCTTCCAATTCGAGGATCGAATCCACTACGGCAAGGTCGATGACCGCGACGGCGAACTGTGGATCATCGATCTCACCCGTGCCCCTGAAGAAGACCTCACCTTCCGCCTCCAACATCACCGCTCCACCTCTTTCAGCTTCGACTTCAAGCCAATGCCACTCAGCGCGGCCACGCTGCTGGCGCCAGTCACGCCCTCCAAGATCGTCTGCGTAGGCCGCAACTATCGCGCCCATGTCAATGAGCTGGGCCACGAGCTTCCCGCCGAACCGCTCATCTTTCTCAAGCCCGTCTCCGCGCTGCTTTCTCACGGCGGCGTTGTCCGTATGCCCGACCTGAGCGCCCGTGTCGACTACGAGGGCGAACTCGCTCTCGTCATCGGACGCCGCGTCCGCCACCTCCGCGAAGGAGACTGGCACTCGGCCATTCGCGGCTACACGCTCGCCAACGATGTAACTGCCCGCGACCTGCAAAACAAGGACGGCCAATGGACCCGCGCCAAGGGCTTCGATACCTTCTGCCCCGTCGGCCCCATCGTCAGCGATGAACTCGACCCCGCCGCCGGCCTCACACTCGAAACCCGCGTCAACGGCAAGCTACGCCAGCGCGGCTCGACCCTCGACTTCATCTTCCCCATCCCTAAACTCCTCGCCTGGATCACCGCCGTCTTCACCCTTGAACCGGGCGACCTCGTTCTTACCGGCACTCCCTCCGGCGTCGGCCCACTCAACCCCGGCGACAAAACAGAAATCTCCATCCCCGGCCTCGCCACCCTCACTAACACCTTCCAGCCGGAAGAAATCTGATTACTCTCGCGCAGAAAGCGCATACGATGTTTAGTTTGACCTTGGGTAGCTTCTGTTCCTTGGCGAACAAGACGAACTTGCACTGACCGGGTTTAGATGAGACCGCAATCGTTTTCGCTCGAACATATACATACCAGTGACCAGAAGCAATGCAACTCCACTCACTGAACGCCCTGCCACTACATCGCCTGTTGTGGTCCAAAAAACTGATACCTGAACATTTCCCCGAGGTACCGGTATGGCCATTAAACCGCGCTCTCGCTCGGCCGTCGTTGCTACCGGAATTCCATTCACCTTGACGCTCCAAGCCGGGTAATATCGCAGCCGCAGTATTAAGTACCCTGCGTGCTCGGCGACACCCATGATCCATTTTTGTTCTGGAAAATACCGGGTTTCCCCAGGAATAGATGAATCAGCGGACAAAACTAATTGACGCCAGCTCGAACTGTTGCAGTTGTTTGATTCGCCATGCCACGCTGGAGCTGAGCTGTCTCCACCCAGAACTGAAGATTCTGGAGAACTGTCCAGCAGGCAGGCGATTGGCAACTTCTGCAAGAGAGGGTTTCCCTGAGAGTCCACACGGGGACTTCCTCGAAGGTCTACCAAGGGGTTCCCCTGAAGGTCCACCAGAGGATTCAGCACCGGAAATCGGATGTCGGGCGGTGCATACTCAGGTTTTCCAGGAACGCCAATGTTCTCTGTTACAGATTTTTGAAGTGAGGCTATCACGTTGCCGCATTCGGAGAACCACCAATATGGCGCCGCAAAGCTGATTCCCACAAAGACGGCCGTACACGCGGCTATCACGAGAAAGCGCAGTGTTTTTCGGTCGAACCAGATGGCCGAGGCAAAACAGATGACCATCGGGGCTTCCAGAACCAAGAGCCAGCGCCAGGGAAACTGTAGCAGTCGCAACTCGGGTAATAGATTCCAAACCGGCTGCGAGACTGGAAGAAGCAGAAACAGAACTGCCGGTGGTATCAGAGCAATAGGAATCCACCACCTGCGCTCGCCAGGAACGACGCCGCGAATCCAGGCAATGGCACCTCCGCCGAAAGCGATCACGAGCATGGCGACCGCGACCTGTGAGACCTGATGCAGCAGTATGTCGTGAGGAGCCAGATTCGGATCGGCATGACTGGCAAAGAGCCAGCTATTTTCCACTACATAATTACTAGGGTTCATAGCATTTTGAATACTCACCCAATTCCTTTCCCAGACTGCGGGAATCAGATAAAGCGCAGCCAGTCCCATTCCCACGAGTGTGCATACAGCGGCACGCACTACGGGGGCCAGCGACTTTTCAATCAATGCAGAGATCAACGCAACGGCAATCAGCAAATAGCTGGCCATAATTCCCACCGGGCCGTTGCTCAGCCAGATTCCCGCCACAATGAGCGTCAATGGCGCAGCCGAGCCATCGAAGGCTCGGTCCCAGAAATTACCCGAAAGATATCGCCTTCGCAACGCAAATAAAAGGAGCAATGGTATCCAGAATCCGCCCGCCAGTTCTGCAAAATCACCACGTTCGTAGACGCTGAATAAAGAGTAGCCGAGGAAGATTGAAGCACAACCGGCCAAAGTTGCCGGTCCATCCGTCATCGTCTCTCGGGCAAATGCGCGATTGGCTATCCCTGTTGCGGTAAGCAACAAAATGAAAAGGGCGGGCGGAACAAAACTCCACGGCAAAAGCATTCCCAAAACAGCTCCCCCCATCCAGGTAATCGGGGGATAAAAAACAAACTTTGGTTCGCCTGCTCCGAAATTCGGGCTATTCGCCCAATGCGGGTAGAGGAGGCCGCTTGACATACTGTGCTCAGCATCGATCCAGGAGATATAGTGGAAGCTAAAGTCGGAAGTGCATGAGGGACCGCGCAACAGGAGCGGTGACACCGCGATAACAGCCGCAATTAGAAGGATGATAGGTCCCGCCCAACCAATCTGGCTCGACAAATTACGCGTTGTAATTTTGGACTTTTTCTCGCGGTGTACTCTGCTCATGCTTAGATCTCCATCAACTTGCGATGCTAGCATGGCAAAGTCATATGCCGTCGAGTGGTGCTGCCCCTTTATGTAATCACGAACTACAGTGCGCAAGCACTTTCCGCATGGTCGGCCAGTCACCACACGGCAATCCTTTACGCCATCGCTTCCTTGCTCATAGCCTCAAACTTCAACTGGTTCGTCTTGCGATCCACATCGATGCGCACGTGCGCGCCGTGCAGCACTTCGCCGTTGAGAATCTTGATCGCCAGCGGATCTTGCACCATCCGCTGCAAAGCCCTCTTCAGCGGTCGCGCTCCATACGCAGCATCGGAACCAGACGCCAAAATTAGTTGTCGCGCGGGTTCAGTAAGTTCGAGCGAAATCTGCCGATCTTCCAGCAGCTTGCCCAACTCCGCCAGCCGAAGGTCGAGAATCTGTGACAGTTGCGCCGCGCCCAGCGGACGGAAGATCACCATATCGTCCACGCGATTCAAAAACTCCGGCCTGAAGTGCTCGCGCAGCACGCGCAGCACCGATTCACGCGCCATATCAAAATCGTGTTCGCTTTTGAGCGCGTCGGTCACCAGCGCATGAGCGCCCAGATTCGACGTCATAATAAGCACAGTATTTTTGAAATCGACAGTCCTTCCCTTCGCGTCCGTCAACCGCCCATAGTCCATGATCTGCAGCAGAATATTCAAGACATCCGGGTGCGCCTTCTCGATCTCGTCGAAGAGAATTACGGCATAAGGTCTGCGCCGGACGGCCTCTGTCAACTGCCCGCCCTCGTCGTAGCCGATATAGCCCGGCGGTGCGCCGATCAGCCGTGCCACCGCGTGCTTCTCCATGTACTCGCTCATGTCGATGCGCACCATTGACTGCTCATCGTCGAACATGAACTCGGCCAGCGCCCGCGCCGTCTCCGTCTTGCCCACGCCCGTCGGACCGAGAAAAATAAACGACCCAATCGGCCTTCGCGGATCGCTCAACCCTGCCCGCGACCGTCGAATCGCATTGGCGACAATCGTCAGCGCGGCATCCTGCCCAATCACTCGCTCGCGCAGCCGCGTCTCCATCTCGACCAGCTTCTTCACCTCGCCTTCCAGCATTCGCGAAACAGGAATCCCCGTCCACTTGCTGACGATGCCGGCGATGTCCTCCTCATCTACCTCTTCCTTGAGCAAGCGCGCCACGCTCCCGTCCTTTGCCCCGTCCTGCTGGGCGCTGAGCTTTTTCAACTCCGCTTCCAGCTTCGGCAGCTCGCCATACTGAATCTGCGCGGCGCGCTCGAGCTGGCCTTTGCGCGTCTGCTCCTCGGCCTCGAAACGCAGCGCTTCAATCTTCTTCTTAACCTCGCTGATGTGGCTTATCGCCTCGCGCTCTTTGGTCCATCGCGCGCGCAGCGCTGTAATCTTTTCCTTCAGCGCGCCCAGCTCGCGCTCCACAGCATCCCTGCGCTCGCGGCTGTTTGCGTCCGTCTCGCGCTTCAGCGCCGCCCGCTCAATCTCCAGCGACGTAGCCTCGCGCTCCAGTTGATCGATCTCCGTCGGCACCGAGCCAATCTGAATCGCCAGCGAAGCCGCCGCCTCATCCACCAGATCAATCGCCTTATCCGGCAAAAATCGGTCGCTGATGTAGCGATGCGAAAGCGTCGCCGCAGCCACAATCGCCGCATCCTTGATGCGCACATTATGATGCGCCTCGTAGCGCTCCCTCAAGCCGCGCAAAATAGCAATCGTGTCCTCGACATTCGGCTCGCCGACATACACAATCTGAAAGCGCCGCTCCAGCGCCGCGTCCTTTTCAATGTATTTGCGATATTCATTCAGCGTAGTCGCGCCAATCGCCCGCAACTCGCCGCGCGCCAGGGCCGGCTTCAGCATATTGCTCGCGTCAATCGCCCCCTCCGCCGCGCCCGCTCCCACCAGCGTATGCAGCTCGTCGATGAAGAGCACAATCTCGCCATTCGACTCCTCGATTTCTTTCAGCACCGCCTTGAGCCGGTCCTCGAATTCGCCGCGATACTTCGCCCCCGCCAGCATCGACCCAAGATCGAGCGAAATCACGCGCTTGTCCTTGAGGCTCTCCGGCACGTCGCCCGAAACAATCCTCCGCGCCAGCCCCTCGACAATCGCCGTCTTGCCCACCCCCGGCTCGCCAATCAGCACCGGATTATTCTTCGTCCGCCGGCTCAGCACCTGCACCACGCGCCGAATCTCCTCGTCGCGCCCAATCACCGGGTCCAACTTGCCGCG
>Ga0181520_10001162_pt1 | contig 54863 bp, 44 predicted proteins | sample PEATcosm2014_Bin_29_FD_132451 | JGI IMG/M metagenome (GOLD analysis project Ga0181520, IMG submission 132451) | Peatland microbial communities from MTU Mesocosm Facility, Houghton, MI, USA - PEATcosm2014_Bin02_30_metaG | ecosystem: Environmental > Terrestrial > Soil > Wetlands > Peat | place... | reverse complement strand
TTGTGGTACGTCCAGGAGCTCATGGTGTCCAGCGCCTGCCCATCCCTGGCGCACGGCCGCCGTGGGCTGAGGCGGACATTTCTATCGGGCTGAAATACCGGACATTTCTATTTGGCGTTGACACGCCATGCCCCGAACCCTTGACAAAAGCGGTGCGGTTTTCCTAATGTCACGCCCATTGATCCCGGTATGTTCCGGTGTATTCGGCGATGCGGACCAAACAATCTCCGCTCGCCGCTCTTTTTACGCGATATTCTAGGGGCTTGAAGGGAGCGTCTTTTCATGGCCGCATTGAAAGTTGGTATTAACGGATTCGGTCGCATCGGTCGCCTGGTTTTCCGGGCAGTGGCGAACAATCCGGACATCGAAGTGGTGGGAATCAATGACCTGTTCTCGCCCGATCTGCTGGCGTATCTGCTGAAACACGATTCGACCCACCGCGCGTTCAACGGCTCGGTCGGGCATAAGCCCGAAGGCATCGTCGTGAACGACCGGCTGATCCCGGTGACGGCGGTGAAAAACCCGGCCGAGTTGCCGTGGGCCAAGGTTGGCGCGCAGTACGTGGTGGAATCGACGGGTCTGTTCACGGATCACGCCGGGGCCAGCGGGCATCTGAAGGCCGGGGCCAAGCGCGTGATCATCAGTGCCCCGACGAAGGATCCGGACAAAGTGCCTACGTTGCTGTGCGGCGTGAATCACACCAAGTTCGATCCGAGCAAGGACACGATCGTCTCCAACGCCTCCTGCACAACCAATTGCCTTGCCCCCATCGCGATGGTGCTTAACAACGCCTACGGCATCGCCGAGGGCTTGATGACCACGGTACATGCCACCACCGCCAGCCAGCCGACCGTTGACGGCCCGAGCAAGAAGGATTGGCGCGGCGGCCGTGGCGCCGGTCAGAACATCATTCCGTCGGCCACTGGCGCGGCCAAAGCCGTGACGCTGGTGCTGCCGGAATTGAAGGGCAAGCTGACAGGCATGGCGTTCCGCATTCCGACGCCGGACGTGTCGGTGGTCGATCTGACGGTCAAGACTGTCAAGTCGACGACATATAAGGACATCTGCGCCGCGATGAAAAAAGCGAGCGAGAACGAGCTGAAGGGCTTTCTCGGCTACACCGACGAGGAAGTGGTTTCGACCGACTTCCTGGGTGATTCGCGGAGCAGCATTTTCGATGCCGGCGCGGGCATCGAATTGAACGCCAACTTCTTCAAGCTGGTGAGCTGGTACGACAACGAGTGGGGATATAGCTGCCGGGTCAACGATCTGATGACCTCGATGGCGAAGAAGGAAGGCATCTTGTAATAGCGGAGAGCCAGGAATTCCGCGCAGGAATCCAAAGCCCACGGACGCCCATCCGTGGGCTTTGGCGTCCTATAATTGTCGATGGGATTGGACGTTGCCGTCAATTCGCCGCGTGACGATTGAAGACGGCGCGGGACGCTACTACACTTAGCGGGAATGGTGTTCAGCAGGGATGTCGGTCCCCTATGGCAAGGTTGCCTCGGGGCGGGGCGGTGCAGTTTGGAGTCTCGCACATGGCAGTAGTCAACCCGGTAGAACGCCGCCCGCCGTCCAAGTGGTCGGCACAGGCGACCTCGCAAGCCGCCAGCGCGCCAGCCTTTGAACCCCAGCGCCAGATCGACATGCTGCGCATGATGCTCCTCATCCGCCGGTTCGAGGAGCGCACGTTTCAGGAATACACCAAGCCGGGACAGAAGATCGGCGGGTTCTGTCACCTCTACAGCGGCCAGGAAGCGATCGCGGTCGGGGCGGCGGCCATCTTCCAGAAATCGTGCGACAAGCTCATCAACGGATACCGCTGCCACGGCCACAGCCTCGCACTCGGAATGCCGCCGCGAACGGCCATGGCCGAACTGTTCGGCAAGGCGACAGGCTGCTCGCAGGGCAAGGGCGGGTCGATGCACCTGTTTCAGGTCGAGGAGGGGAATTACGGCGGGCATGGGATCGTCGGGGCACAGATTCCGCTGGCGGTGGGGATGGCATTCGCCCAGAAGTATCTCAAGACCGGCGGAGTCACGTTTTGTTTCATGGGCGATGGTGCGGTGAACCAGGGTTCGTTTGCCGAAGCCTTGAACATGGCGTCGCTGCAAAAAGTGCCCGCGGTCTTCGTCGTGGAAAACAACGGGGTGGCAATGGGCACGCAGGTTGAACGCCACAGCGCCGACCCCGAACTGGCCAAACGCGCCTGTGGTTTTGTGATGCCGCATCGGGCCATCGACGGCAACGACGTCGAAGTGGTCATCGCCGAGCTCTCGCGGGCCGCCGATCGAGCCCGAGCCGGCGATGGGCCCAGCTTCATCGTGTGCAACACCTTCCGTTTCCGCGGGCATTCGATGTCGGACGCGATGAAATATCGAACCAAGGAACAGGTCGAACGCGCCAAGCTTCACGATCCGATCACGATCTATTCGGCCCGGCTGATCGATCGCGGCGTGATGACCGCCGAGCAGATCGAGGCGATGAACCAGGAGATCCACGACCAGATCGACCAGGCCACCGCCCAGGCCGATGCCGATCCGCATCCCGATCTGAACGACCGCTTTACCGACATCTATTCTGAAACCTACCCCTATTTTCCCTGAGCAGTTGATCCGCCATGCCAGTCATTGAATTCCGCGAAGCACTTCGGACAGCCATGATCGAAGAGATGGAACGCGACGATCGCGTGTTCCTGATCGGCGAAGAGGTGGCGCAGTACGACGGCGCGTACAAAGTGTCGCGGGGAATGCTGCAGAAATTCGGACCCCAGCGGGTGGTCGATGCGCCGATCAGCGAAACCGCATTCGCCGGGTTGGGCATCGGCGCCGCCACCTGTGGCCTGCGGCCGATCGTCGAGTTCATGAGCTGGTCGTTCACGCTGGTCTGCCTCGATCAGCTCATGAACAACGCCGCGAACATCCGCTACATGTCCGGCGGCCAGATCAAGATTCCGATCGTCTTTCGCGGCGTCAACGGGATCGCTCATCAACTCGGCGCCACGCACAGCCATCGCGTGCAGGCGATGTACTCGCGCGTGCCCGGATTGGTTGTGGTCGCACCGAGCTCGCCGTACGAAGCCAAGGGCTTGCTCAAGAGCGCTATTCGCTGCGATGATCCGGTTATCTTTCTGGAATCCGAAAAAATCCTGGCCGACAAGGGTGAAGTGCCGGATGAGGAATATCTCCTCCCACTGGGCGTGGCGAATGTTGAGCGCACCGGCAGCGATGTCACGATCCTGAGCTATGGCCGGCCTCTGACGCGCATTGTGCGACAGGCCACCGAAGTGCTTGTGAAGGATCACGGCATCGACGTCGAATTAATTGACGTCAGATCGCTGCGGCCGCTGGACCTGGCCACGATTCTGGCTTCGGTCCGCAAGACGCATCGGTGTGTGATCATCGACGAGGACTGGGGCTATTGCGGGATGGGGGCCGGAATTCTTCACCAGATTCACAAGCCCGCGTTTGACGATTTGGACGCGCCAATCGAGTATATTCACGCCGACGATATTCCCGTGCCGTTCAGCCACGACCTGGAACTGGCCATGCTGCCGAGTCTCGACGGCATCGTGAGCACCGTGAATGAAATGTTCGGCCGGTAAAGTACAGGTTTCCTCGCGAAGGAGCGCCGCATGAGCGTCGATATCACGATGCCGCAGCTTTCGGACACCATGACCGAAGGCACCGTCGTCAAGTGGTACAAGAATGAGGGTGACAGGATCAAGGAAGGGGAGAAGCTGGCCGATGTCGAAACCGACAAGGCCGTCATGGAGATGGAGGCGTTTACCAGCGGCGTTCTGGCGGCGCGGCTGATTGCCGAGGGGGGAAAAGTCCCCGTGGGGGCGCGCCTGGCGGTGGTGGCGACCGGCAAGGAAGACCCGGCGCAGGTGAAAAGTCAGGCGTCGGCCGGCGGTGCGGAGAAAGCGCCCGAGCCGGCGAAAAAGGCCGAGCCCGCGCCAGGCGAGGGAACCGGCCCCGCGACAGCGACGGCCGTTGCGGCGCCGGTCGCTGTCGCACCATCGCCCAGTGCCTCCAATCCCGTTGCCGAAGACAACGGCCGCCCCATTCGCATTTCGCCGCTGGCCAGGCGCATCGCTTTGGAAAAAGGCGTGGATCTGTCGCTGGTGCAGGGCACAGGCCCATTGGGTCGGATCATCGAGCGAGATATCGCCGCGTTCATGGCCGCGCCGCCGCCGGCGAAAGTTACCGCACCGGTCGTGTCGCCGGCCGCCATTGGGCCGGGCGCGACGCAGGTTATCGCGATGACCAAGATGCGACATGCGATAGCGAAAAACCTGGTGGCATCAAAACAGACGATCCCCCATTATTACTCGACCATCGATATTGACGTTGAGGAATTGTCGGCGCTGCGGGAGCGGCTTAACGCGATTCTGGAATCACGCAGGATTCGCCTGTCGCTGAGCGATCTTCTGGCCCGGGCCCTGGCGACGGCGCTGCTGAAACATCCGGCATTAAACGCTACGTTTGACGGAACGAATATCACGCGATACGGCGATGTGCATCTGGGCATGGCGGTCGCGATACCGGACGGCCTGATCGTGCCGGTGTTGCGGAACGTCAATCGCATGGGGCTGATTGAGATTCGCCAGCGGACGGCCGACCTGGTCGAGCGGGCGCGGGCGCAGCGGCTCAAACAGGACGAAATGCGCGGCGCGACGTTCAGCGTGAGCAATCTGGGTGCGTACGGCCTGCGGGAATTCAGCGCCATCATCAACCCGCCGCAAGTGGCGGTTCTGGCGATCGCGGCGGCCGAGAAACGAGCTGTGGTGCGCGGCGGTTCGATCGTCGCGAGGACGATGCTGACGCTGACGCTCTCGGGCGATCATCGGGTGGTCGACGGCGCGGATGGCGCCGACTTTCTACGCACGCTCAAGGGCCTGCTCGAAGAGCCGGGTATGATGCTTCTCTAATGGGCGGTGGGCGCATCACGGGCGAGATCACCTAAAGGACAGACATGGCGACAGCGACAGTCAAACCCACGGCGGGCGCAACGACACCGGCCGTAACCGGCAGGGGATTTGAATTCGATATCATCGTAATCGGCGGCGGTCCGGCGGGATATGCGGCCGCGATTCGCGCCGGCCAGCTCGGCAAGCGCGTCCTGTGTATCGAGAAGGAGAACCTCGGCGGAACGTGCCTGAATTGGGGCTGCATCCCCACCAAAGCATTGCTGGAGGACGGCGAGTTCGTCCGGCGGATTCGCACCGAAGCGGCCGATCGCGGCGTCACCGTCGGCAGTGTGACGGTCGATTTCGCCAAGATCATCGGCCGCAGCCGATCTATCGCGCAGAAGCTGAGTAAGGGGATCGCGCATCTCTTCGCCAAACACCAGGTCAAACATGAAACGGGCATCGGGCGATTGCTCGCGCCCGGCCGGGTGCGCATCGAGGGCGCGGGCGGCGCCAAGCGGGATGTCACCGGCGAGCACATCATCATTGCGACCGGCGCCCGGCCGACGCCATTGCCCGGCGTGGAATTCGACGGCGTGAAGATTATCGCGTCGCGGCAGGCGATGATTCTTCCAAGCCTGCCGAAGAGGCTGGCCATCATCGGGGCCGGCGCGATTGGGTGTGAATTCGCGGATTTCTATAACGCGCTGGGAACGGAAGTGGTGCTGGTCGAGATGCTCGAACACATCCTGCCGATCGAGGATGACGATGTCGCGGTCGTTTTGGACCGGGTGTTCGCCAAACGCGGCATTGATGTGCGCGCCGCGACGCGCACCGACAAGGTTGAATCCACCGCAACCGGCGTGCGACTGACGCTGTCGGGCGCCAAAGCCGGTGTGGTCGATGCGGATATCGTGCTGGTCGCCATTGGCGTCAGCGGCAACACCGAAGGTCTGGGCGCGGCCGAGGCGAAATTGGATCTCTTCCGCGGCCGGGTGAAAGTGAATCCGCAATTCGCGACTAATCTTCCCAACGTCTGGGCGATCGGGGACTGCGTGGCTCTGGATTTCCCGGCGGATTCGCCGATGGCGGGATCGCGGCATCCGGATTTGGCGCACGTGGCCCATCATGAGGCGGTGTCGCTGGTGGATCGCCTGGCCGGCGAGGGCGGCGAGCCGATCGACTATCGGTGGATTCCCGGCTGCACATACACGCATCCGCAGGTGGCGAGCATGGGCATGACCGAGAAGCGAGCCCGCCAAAGCGGGCGCGAGATTCGCGTGGGGAAATTCCCCTTTGCCGCCAGCGGGAGGGCCTTGGCAGCGGGCGAATCCGATGGGTTCGTCAAGCTCATCTTCGAGGCGAAATACGGCGAACTGCTGGGCGTTCACATGATCGGTCAGGATGTGACGGAGTTGCTGGCGGAACTGGTGCTGGCGCGTAAACTGGAAGCGACCGAGCAGGAGATTTTGTCGGCGATGCACCCGCATCCGACGATGTCGGAGGCGGTGATGGAAGCCGCCGCGGCCGCCGACGGGCGGGCCATCCATATCTGAGGTGAAGCATGTCGCTCCGGGCAATGATCGTCTACGGCGGATGGGACGGGCATCAGCCGCGTCAGGTGGCGGAGGTCTTTTCGCGCGTGCTAAGGGAGGATGGGTTCGAGGTCGAATCGTTCGATTCGCTCAAACCGCTGGGGGATGCCGACAAGCTTGCAAAGCTTAACTTGCTGGTACCGGTCTGGACGATGGGGGAACTGCCCGAAGCCGCCGGCCGGACAGTTTGTGCGGCGGTGGCGGCGGGGATGGGTGTTGGGGGATGTCACGGTGGCATGTGCGATGCCTTCCGCGCCAATACCGACTGGCAATTCATGACCGGCGGGCAATGGGTGGCCCATCCCGGCAACGACGGCACCCGCTACACCGTTCGGGTCACCGATCGCCAGCATCCCATCATGCGCGGGATTGGCGATTTTGACGTGAGCAGCGAGCAGTATTACCTGCACGTCGATCCGGCCGTGCGGGTCTTGGCCAACACGCGATTTCCCGTGGCCGACGGTCCGCACGTTACCAATGGCCCGGTCGATATGCCGGTGGTGTGGACCAAGCTTTATGGCAAGGGGCGGGTGTTCTACAATTCACTGGGACACCAGGCGGACATCGTCGCGGCCGAGCCATGTCTGACCATCCAGCGCCGCGGCTTTACCTGGGCGGCGCGAACATGAACCGGCGGATTCTGCTGCTGGCGACGGACCTGGAGATCGGCGGGACGCCGAACGTGGTTCGTGAGTTGGCCATCCGCCTGAACGATCCGCCAAAAGTCACCGTCGAAGTGGCTTGCTTGTCCATTTGGGGTCCGGTCGCCACCGACCTGGCTGATGCCGGAATTCACGTCACCAGCCTCGATGCCCTTGGGCAACTGGACGTCGCGGTGATCGGCCGGTTGCGACGGCTGATCCGGCAGCGCGAATACGATACGGTGTATTCACTCCTGGTGCATGCAAATGCGGCCGCGGCGGTCGGGCTGATCGGCCTGCGGGGTGTGCGGCAATTTCAGTCGATCCAGACCACGCAACCCCGGCCAAAATGGCATTGGAAGGTTCAGGCCGTCGCCCAACGCCGGGCTGAGGCGGTTGTCGTGCCATCGCAATCGGCTGCGGCGGTGGCGCGGGATTGGGCGCATGTTCCAGCACCGAAAATTGTCGTCATTCCCAACGCGGTGGATGTGGCATCGTTTCGAGTGGAGGCACAGCAATCGGGCGCAAAAGGGGATGCAAAATCGCCGATGCGAGTCGGGTTTATCGGCCGGCTCGATCCAATTAAACGGGTGGTCGATTTGGTTCGCGCGGCAGCGGTGGTTGGCGAGCGTGCGACGGTGGATATCTACGGCGACGGGCCGGATCGGGCGGCGATCCGGCGCGAAATTGCAGCCAGCGGCGTGGAGCGTCTTGTGCGGATGCATGGGGTGATTGCAGGGCCGCGCGATGTGCTGGGCGATTTGGATGTGCTGGTGCTGCCGTCGGACGCCGAGGGGTTCGGATTGGTGCTGATCGAGGCGATGGCGGCGGGCGTGGCGGTCGTGGGGACGGATGTGGCGGGAATTCGGGATGTTGTGGAGGATGACGTAACGGGGATGCTGGTTCCGCCGCGCAATCCGCTGGTGCTGGCGGCGGCGATCGTGCGGCTGGCCGAGGACGAGGCGCTATGGCGACGGCTGGTCGTCGGCGCGGCAGTGGCCGTCAAGGCGAAGTACGACTGGTCGGTGGTGCTGCCGCGTTATCGCCAACTGCTGGGAATTGAAAGGGAATCGGATTGCCCAATTGCAGCGGCGCCGTCGGCGGATGGGGCGTTGTCATCGTGAATCCCCAGCGCATGTCGGCCGGATTTCGCAGAGCCAGATCGGGATTGAAATACGGAGTGTTCGGGAGCGGCGCGCCCCAGGTTCGGTCGTCTTTGCTGGGCGCCACGGGCACATAGACAAGCAGGCCGGATCGCGTGTATTGCTTCGAGACGGGCGCAACGCGCAACGATGCAAGCGGTCTGGATGTGAAAATGGCCTTGTATTGGTCGCGGAACAAACGCATCGGCGGCCCCAGGCCGGTCAGCGCGACCAGCGCGATCCCAATGGCAACACATCGGGAAAACGGCCGGCGCCCGGGGCCATCTATGATCGAAAGCACCCACGTGGCCAGAATTCCCGTTGTGGCCCATATCGCGCTTTCGCCAAAGCGGGGATCGGGCGCTGCCCAGAACCAGAACCCCAGTCCGACCAGGGCCGGGACAAGCATCCAGAGCCAGGGGCCGGAATCGGATCGGCGGCCAATGCGCCTGACGCGAAACACCACAAGACAGCCGATCGCCGCGGCGCTGATGAATATCGGGCGTGTAAAAGACACGCCGGTGGCCAGACTGCGGACGAACCACGGGCCCATCCACGACCAGCCGGCGGTCTTTTCGAGCGGGACGTTCGGTATCCGCGCCCAGGAGCGAATCATGTCGGAATCCCTTCGGGCCGCGGCGGCCGGAACGAGCCAATCCACGTGAACCGGCAAGATCGTGCTCGGGTAAAACGGGTAGCCGCTGGTCATGATATTTCCGAATACCCACGGAACCAGGACGATGGCCGGTATCGCCAAATACACGAACCAGAGCCGCGGGCGGTGATCGGAGTTGCGCGCACGGCGATGATGGAGAATCCACAGAAACCCGGCAGTCCAGGCCGCTCCGGCGATGGCGGCGGTGGACAACTTGAATGCGACCGCCAGCGAGCACAGCGACGCTACTACAACCAGCCGGGAACCAGATGCTGCGGGACGGGCGGGAGGGTCGCCCTTGTCAGCAGCGCCGACGGCCGGCGGGTCCGTCAGCCGCTCGATCAGTATGGCGATCGCCAGCAGCGCTGCGGTGGAAGCCGGAACGTCGGTAACGGTTCCCACGATCGGCCAACGCAACGTCCAGTTCGCAACCGGTATCATCAAGATGGCCAGGAACCAGTCGCTCGGCGTTAGCTGCGATCGTCGCCACGCCTTGCACCAAGCGGGAAGCACCGATGCCCAGATCGCGGCGACGATCAGGCCGGGAAATATGTGGTGCCCGAGATCAGGCCACTGGCTGGGCCCCAGCGCGGCGATGCAGAGCACGACGGCGCTATCAAATCCGAGCCGGCCGTGGAGATTGGCCAGGCCGGGCACTGCCGGATAGGCCCCAGTCCATCGAACCGCTGTGGCGCCGTACAGGCCGGTGTCGTAATAGGTGCATGGGCCGACAGCGCGCAAGGCCAGGAGGGCCACGATAACCGCGTAGAGAAACGCAGGTTTGCCAGCGATGGTTGGCCTGTTGCGGAGTTGCCGAAGAACGGATGCCCGGGCGAGGAGGCATCCCAAGGCGGCCGGGATGAGGAGAAGGAGCGTGGCGGCGGACGTCACCGGCAGCAGGAGATGCCACGCTTCGAGGAAAGCGACAGATGTGGCCAGGCCGGTCCAGAAGGAATCGACGAGCCGCGGTTCGCCCTGGAGGATTCGCAACAGGAGCTGGCCGATGGCGATGAGGATGAGGGCGATCGCCAGCCAGATGGCGAGGATGAGCAGGAGTGCCAGAGCGACCATGCGGTCTCGGGGCGAAATATGCCGGAGTCAATATCGCTGGGGAATTGTACGGAGGGGGGAAGCGGTGGCAAAGGTGGGCGGCAATCCGGGCAGAGGATTAAGATTATGAGCAGGATTAGGATGAGGAAGACCGTTCGACGTTGCCCACGGCCGAGGATTAGGAGCAAGATTGGGATTAAGAGTAGGATTGCGTGGACGGGGGCATGGAGCAGGATGGGATGGCGCGGCGCATATTGATTTGTGTTGGGGAGATGAGCGGAGATCAGCACGCCGCGAATCTGGTGAGGGAATTGCGCGCACTGGATGGGGAGGTGATCGTCGATGCCCTGGGCGGGCCAGCACTGCGCCAGGCTGGGGCGGTGATCCGGCACGATACAGTCAGCCGGGCCGCCATGGGGTTGGCGGCGCTGGGGCGATGGCGGGAGGTGCTGCTCCTGGAGAAATGGGTGCGGGAATATGTGGCGGCAACTCGACCGGACCTGGTGATTTGCGTCGATTCGTGGGAGATGAACAAGCGGTTCGCGCGGATAGCACACGCCGGGGGGGTGAAGGTGATGTACTATATCGCACCACAGGTGTGGGCCAGCCGGGAGGGGCGCGTTGGGAAGATGCGGCAATGGGTGGATCGGGTGGCGTGTATTCACCGGTTCGAGGAGGACTATCTGACGCGACGGGGCATCGCGGCGACGTATGTCGGGCATCCGCTGTTCGATCATGTGCGGCCAGTCCCGCGACGGCCGGCGGAGCAGCGGTATCCGAACCGGCCGGCGATAATCGCGCTCGTGGCCGGCTCGCGGCAATCGGTGGCGGGGGCGAATTTCCCACGGCTTCTGGAAGTGGCCAGGAGAATGAAATCGCAGATGAACGATCTGAAATTTCAGATACCAACGACGGCCGCGACGGATGGGGTGGTGCGGGAGATATTGGCGTCGCGCGCAATGGCGGATGATAGCGATTTTTTGGTTGCCTTGGACGGCTTCGACGGTGTGCTGCCGGAATGCGACCTATGCCTGACGGTGTCGGGCACCGCGACGCTGCACGCGGCGGCATTCGGCGTGCCGATGATTGCGGTTTATTACGGGAATCCGGTTCTGTGGCATGTGATTGGGCGCTGGATCGTCAAGACGCGGCGATATGTCGTGGTGAATATCCTGGCTGGCGACGGCGAGATGATCGTGCCGGAATTTATTCCGTGGTATGGATCGGTTGAGCCGGTGGCCCAGGCGGCCTTGGATCTGCTGAACGATCCGGTCCGGCGCGAAGGCATGTCGCGGCGGCTGACGAATTTGGTGGCGACGATCGGCCAGCCGGGTGCGTCCAAACGCGCGGCGGGCGTGGCCATGGAATTGATGACTTGATCGCGAACGATCGAGCCTCGGATTTGCCATTGTCGGCGGTGCTCCGGTTCTCTATGGTGCAGATCATGGGAAATTCACATAAAACGCGGGTGTATTTGATTCGTCACGGAGCGACATTGCAAAGCGAGGAGGATCGGTTCACCGGCTCGGCTGATGTGGAACTGGACGATGAGGGACGTCGGCAGGCCAAATTACTGGGAGCGAGGCTGGCGGCGGCGAAACTGGAGGCGGTGTATTGCAGCGATATGAAGCGGGCGATGGCGACGGCCGAGGCGGTGGCCCTGCCGCACGGGCTGGCGCCGACGGCCGTGGCCCAATTACGGGAAATCGACCACGGGCATTGGGAGGGACTGCTGCATTCGGAAGTTGCGGAAAAATATGCGGATGAATACGAGGCGTGGAAGGCGGATCCACTGATGTCGGCGCCGACCGGCGGTGAGACGGCGTGGGCGGTCCTGTCCAGGGCGGCGCCGGCTTTTCTGAAGATCGTTCGGGATCATCCGGGCGGTAAGATCGCCGTCGTATCGCACAAAGCCACCAACAGGCTGCTGATTGCATTCGTGCTTGGGATGGACCTGGCAAGATATCGCGATCGACTCGCGCAGGATCCGGCTTGCATGAATGTCATTGAATTCGTTCCGCCAGCCGAAGCCAAGGCGATTGCGCTCAACGACACGAACCACTACCAGACCCTGCCGGGATAAGTCGGCGGGCGATGCGGGGCGTGCGGTTGGGAATGAACCCATATTGCGCGGCGAGAATCTTGGGGCGGAGTTTTGGCAAATGGGTATTGCATTGCTGGCAAGTGTAGTCACAATATTGAGCGGTCGCCGTGCGTTTGAGAACTGGCAGCCTGCGGTAGTGGGCTCCAAATCAAGGCAAACGGGGGGCGACGGCCTTGGGCGAGGGCAGCTTTGTGCCATGCCCCATCGGGAATGAGGTGTGACGTCATTGGAAATTGAAGGCACGCCGAAGGAACAAGATGCTCTGCGCGTCGCGGCCGAGCGTAGTGATTTTGCTGCGCCAGCGCCGTCGGCTGCGGAGATCCAGCAGGCACAAATCCACGCATGGAAAATATCGCATTGGCGGTTGCGTACGATGGTGGAAATGTCTCCATATGCGATTTACGTGTTGGACAAAGAGGGGCGTGTGGAATTGTGGAACCCGATGGCCGAACAGATATTCGGCTGGACGGAAAAAGAGGCACTGGGCCGCCTGCCGCCAATGGTTCCGACGTACAACACGCGGTTGTTCTGGGAAAACCACCGGGCGCTTTGGGCTGGTGAGATCGTGATCGACCGGCTGGTGCCGACCACGCACAAGAGCGGCGCGCTGATGCAGATGTTCGTCAGCAAACTGCCGGTGCGAGACGACAGCGGCCAGGTCGTGTCGGCAATTACGATCATGCGCGACGAAACCGAACGGCAGCGCGTGTGGACGGAACTGGTCGAGGACCGCCAGCGGATGGAGCGGCGCGTACATGAGCGCACGGCGGCCTTGGAGGCCAGTAATCTCGCCCTGCGACAGGAAATCGCCAAGCGAATGGAGATCGAGAAGTCGATGCAGCAATATCAGGCGCAGCTCAAATCGCTGGCGTCGGATTTGCGCACAACCGAAGAACGGCAACGGCGGCGCATTGCCAGCGACCTGCACGACGGCATCGGGCAGTCGCTGGCTCTGGCGCAGGCGAAACTGGCCGAATTGGCGTCATGTCCAAAGAGCGCGACGCATCGCGAGGCGCTGAATGACGTGCTCAGTCTGATCCAGCAGGCGGTTGCGATGTCGCGGTCGCTGGCTTACGACCTGAGTCCGCCGATCCTGTACGACCTGGGTCTGGAGCCGGCACTGGACTGGCTGGCCGAAAAACTGAGCCGGGAATATCCGATGAAGGTGCAATTCGCGCAAAGCGGACCGGCGGTGCCGCTGAATGCGGATATGCGGGCGACGCTGTTCCGGGCCGTGTGGGAACTGCTCAACAACGTCTACAAGCATGCGCGAACCGAGGAGGCGTCGATCATCCTTACGCGCACGACCACCGATCTGGAAATCCGTGTCCTGGACAGCGGAATCGGATTTGCCCTGCCGCAGGGGATCGGTACCTGCGGCGTCGCGGGTCTGGGTACCCTCAGTATACGTGAGCGAATGGAGTCTCTGCGCGGAAGCATGGAGATCAAGAGTGAACCGGGCAAGGGCACGGCCGTGCTTTTGCGCGTACCTCTGCACGGTTGATGGGTGGCGACGGGGCAACTTATGGGTTCCAGGAACTATGACGCCATCCGGAACTGAGAATGAAGCGGGCAAAGACGCGGCTCGGCAGCCGGGGATCGAGCCGCGCGGTAATGCTGCGCCGGCGGTACGGACCGCGGGGATCGATCAACAATCGCAGATAGAGCACTGGAGGCAGTCGCACTGGCGAATGCGGACGCTGTTCGAATTGTCGCCGTATTCGATCTATATGCTGGACAAGGATGGCTGCGTGCAGGCGTGGAATCCGAAGTCCGAGCAGACGTTCGGCTGGAGCGAGCGGGAGGTTCTGGGCCGCCTGCCTCCACTGGTGCCGGCCTGTAACGTGCCCAAGTTCGTGGAGAATCACGCGATGGTCTGGGCGGGGACGCCGCGGTTGGATGACCTGTTGCCGACCGTGAGCAAAAGCGGCCAGATCAGGCAAATGCTGGTGAGCAAACTCCCGATCCGGGACGATAGCGGGCAGGTGGTGTCGTCGATGACGATCATGCGTGACGAGACCGAACGGCAGCGAGTTTGGATGCAGCTTGTGGAGGACCGGACGCGGATGGAACAGCGGGTGCGCCAGCGGACATCGGAGATCGAAGCCAGCAATCTGGCGCTGCGCCAGGAGATCGCCAAGCGAACTGGAATCGAGCAGTCCATGCGGCACTATCAGTTGCAACTCAGGTCGCTGGCGTCGGAATTGCGAACAACCGAGGAGCGCCAGCGGCGGCGCATCGCCAGCGACCTCCATGATGGTATTGGGCAGTCGCTGGCACTGGCGCAGGCGAAACTGGCCGAATTGACCTCGTGCCCAAAGAACACGGCCCACCGCAGGGGGCTAACCGAGGTATTGGAGTTTATTCAGCACGCGGTCACGATGTCGCGGTCCCTGGCGTACGATCTGAGCCCGCCGATTCTGTACGACCTGGGACTGGAGCCGGCACTGGACTGGCTGGCGGAGAAATTCGGCGTGGAATATAAGCTTTTGGTGCATCTTGCCCGCAGCGGATCGTCGGCGCCGCTGAACGCGGATGTGCGGGCGACGCTTTTCCGGTCCGTCTGGGAATTGCTGATGAACATCTACAGGCACGCGCGAACCGAGCAGGCGTGGGTGAACGTGCGGCGCACGGCGACGGATCTGGAAATCTCTGTCGAGGATCGGGGCATCGGATTTGTACCGGCCCAGGCCAGCGGAGGTTTGGGAGTGTTCAGTATTCGCGAACGAATGGAGTCGATGGGCGGGAGCATGGATATTACCAGCGAACCGGGCAAGGGCACGTCGGTGGTGCTGCGGGTTCCGGTTCAAGACTGATCAGGCGGTGGTGGCACATGATTCGCATAGTGTTGGCGGACGATCATCAGATGATGCGAGATGGAATGCGGGCCGTGTTGGACAAGCAGCACGATATGCGCGTGACCGGGGAAGCCGCCGGCGGCGTGGCGGCCGTAGAACTGGCCGCGCGGCTCAAGCCGGATGTCGTGCTGATGGATATCTCGATGCCCGACCTGAACGGAATCGACGCGACGCGGCAGATCCTCGCGGCCAATCAGGACGTGCGCGTCATTGGCGTCACCATGCACGAGAACGTGCGCTACTCGCAGGCGATGCAGGAAGCAGGGGCGTCAGCGCTGTTACTCAAGGGCGGCGGAATGAAGGCCCTGGTGTCGGCGATTCGCGCGGTGATGTCAGGTCGCGGTCCGGCCGCCGAGGCTGCGGAGGATTCCTCCGGCGGCAGTCTCACCAAACGCGAACAGCAAGTACTGCGGCTTATTGCCGAAGGGCACAGCTCGCGCGAGATCGGGCTCATCCTGCACATCGCGGCTGACACGGTCGACAGTCATCGCAAGAACATCATGCAGAAGCGCAACATTCACTCGGTGGCCGAACTCACGAAACTGGCGGTGCGGGAAGGACTGACGAACCTGGAATGACCGGGCAAGGCGATGCCGGCGTAATGCGGGCCCGCGGGAGTGGTCAGATCATAGGCGAGGAACTGTCTGTCCAGCGACGGCGGGAGCGACACGGGCTGGTAATGGGCGTCGAGGTATCTGATGAATTCGTCAACCATGTGCATGTAGGCTCGCGGGATGACGATGGCGGCCGGCGGCGCGGCGAGGGGTTGGAAGTAGATCCAGGGAAGCTCGCCTTGCTTGAGCGGCGGTTTGAGTTGCTCTTCGAGCGTGACCGGATCCCACACGTTGAAGATGATGGGGCGGTCGCCGTAATACCAAAGGCAGACGCTGCGATCGGTGTCGGCCAGGATGACGGCCCGGCCGGGTGGTGTCGCGATGCGGATGGCCCGCCCGTAATCGTCGGCGGCAAATGTCGGGTCGGTGCTATGCCTCTCAGGATTCAATTCGGCTTGCAGCGTGGTCGGCGTATACCACGCGACGAAAAGGATCAGGCCGGCGACCAGGGCGATATTGATTTGTCGCCGCAAATAGCCGCGGGATTCGATGGCGGTTGCCGTGCTATCAAGGAGCATCGCGGCGGCAATGGCGACGCCGGGCGTCAGCGGCCACCACCACCAGAGATGGTTATAGACGCCCTGGCGGCCCACAAAAACATGAACAATGCCCCAGGCGAGCGTAAGCCGGCAGAAGCTGACGGCGGGTTGACTCGTGCTCGATGTCCGCCCGCGCGACAGACATCGCCCCAAGTCCAATACAATCCATGCCACGGCCAAGAGCAAGAGCCACGGCGTGTGCTGTTTGGCGTCGCGCTCGATCAGCGCGACGCGAATCCAATCGACGAACGTGAATTTAGTGCCGGCATCAGACTCGCCGGCGGCGGTGCGGTGCAGGATGAGTTTGGTAAACCAGTCCGCCTCGTGCCAGGCCATGTTGATTTGCACAAAGTCGCCAATGAAGACCAGCGTGCCGATTACGAACAGCGGCAGGGCATATGGCCAGTCGCGCAGCCGCCGGGTATAGAGCCAGTGTACGGCCAGAATCGGTAGCAGATAAAACGCGACCCAGTCGGAAAGCCCGGCGGGGATGAAAGCCAGCGCGGTCCACGATGCGGCGGCGAAGGTTGGGCGGGCGTGGAGATTTTGATAGGCCGCGATTGTCAGCAGGCAGAAAAACACCAGTTGCGGATTGATCACATCCGCATGGCCGCCAAAGACAATGGTGATCGGCATCGCGGCAAAGAGCAGTGCTGCCATCGCGGCCGGGCGGGCGCCGGCGCGATGGCGCAGAAGTCTATAGATCAGAACAATACAGCCGACGCAGAAACAGGCCGGCACGAGGCGCAATTGCCAATCCGGCGGCAGCGCATCGAAAGAGCCGCGATATCCGAACAGAGCGTACGCCACTGCCACCAGCAGAAACACCAGCGGTGGGTGATGGGCGTAGAGGATCGGCGCGTCGGGGGATTTGCCCATGCTGCACGCGGGCACGCCCAGAGTTTGGCTCCAGTCGTACCGGAAATAGTTGCGGGCAAGTATTCCGTAATAGGCGGAGACTCCTTCGATATCGCGCACGAAAGGCCGATTCAGAAGAATGCCGCGCACGGCGACTGCGTAGACGATCGTAAAAAGGAAAAGCACAGCCCACCCGGAAATCCGCGCGCGGGGCGCGACGGCCGGACGCAATGGAAGGTTAGTGGTCAAGTCGTGAAGTGTACGGCGCAATGGGATTCAGAGCGAGAGGCCGGGCATGCGGCGACGGTGCCAAAGGGCCGAGTGACGCGCAGGAAAAAGGGTCATAAGCCCGTTCGATGACCTATGACCCTTCTTCTCCCACCGCTGGCATTTTCCTCTCCTCCGGAAGGTGCCAGAGCGGTCGGATTAGCATCCGCCTGCCCGTGCGGATGTGAAACTGCAATTCGGTTCTTCGGCCATATAGTCGCCGGTCTGGGAATATGCGCGGGCACGGCAGCCCATGCAGACTTTGGAGTATTCGCAGCAGCCGCACTTGCCGCCCAGATCGGACTGGCCTCGCAGATCGGCGAAAATCTGGCTGTCGCGCCAGATTTCCGGCAGGGGCCGCTCCTTGATGTTTCCGGAACTCACGGGGAGATACCCGCAGGGGAAAACCTCGCCAGTGTGAGATACGAAACACACCGCCTGCCCGGCCAGGCAGCCTTTGGTCATGGCGGTCATGTCCGAGTTGGCGTCGCCGGATGGGGCTCCGCCTGGATGTCCGCCTGGATGACCACCCGGATGTCCGCCGGGGTGTCCGTGTCGCGAGGGAATCGGGCGGCCGTCGGATTTGGCGCGTTGGCGCATGATGCGGAAATAGTGGGGGGCGCAGGTCGCCTTCAGATGGAGCTTGCCTTCGATGCTGCGATCGTAGACCCAGTTCAGGGTCTGCTCATATTCGTCGGCCGACAGCATCACGCTCGGGTCCAGCGACATCCCGCAACCGACCGGGACGAGCATGAATGTGTGCAGGGCATCAGCGCCAAGGTCCATGGCCAGCTTATAGGTTTCGTCGAGCTTGCGGAAATTGTGCTTGGCGATGGTGGTATTGATCTGCATCGACATCCCGGCCACCCGCAAAGCCTTAAAGCCGGCGATTGATGCGTCGAAAGCGCCCGGACCGCGGAAGATGTCGTGCGTTGGCGCATCGGGCCCGTCGAAGCTGATCGAGACGCGGCGAAAGCCGGCATCGACGATTTTCTTGGCCACGGCGGTATCCACCATCGTTCCGTTAGTCGCCAGAGCCGTGGGCAGGCCGACCGCCGTCGCTTCAGCGGCCAGCTCAAAAATATCCTTCCGCTTGAGGGGCTCACCGCCGGAAAAGACCAGGATTGGCTTGCCGGTTTGCGGCAGGGAGCGAATCATCGCGATCGACTGTTCGGTCGACAGATCGAACTTGCTCAATTCTTCCGATACCTCCAGGCGGCGGCAGTGAACGCATGCCAGGTTGCAGGCGGTGGTCGTCTCCCAGAACAGCAGCCGTAATGGCGGAGCGGGCGGCTGGGGCGACTGTTTTCGGGTACCTGGGAAACACTCTAGCGATACGGACATATCACGCTCCTTGTACGCCCACGCATAGCACAAACCGTGTGCCAGCCAGGCCAAGCTGCGCACCGGGCGTCCTGTGGCGGAATTGACCACCTGCCGCGGTCACAGCGTCGCGATTTCTCAGTTCTTGGAAGCTGGATGCCGGCGCGGTCTCAATCGGCTCAGTACAGCAGATGCACCAAATAATCCAGCCGGCCGCTCAGGATCATGATCCGGCCCGAAAAACGCATCACGTCCTTGATCGCAGCCCGATATTTCGGGTGCAAACATTGCTTGGGACATTGCTTGCACAACGGCTTGGGGTGCCTGGGACAATGCATCCGCTTGACAATCCCATGCAACAGCAGTTTGGAACAGTCCGGGCACAGTAGGATGGACCGGCCGGCGATCTTGTCGATATCCAGTTCTCCCAGCTCAACGGCGCGTCGATTCAAGCTGCGGTGTTTGTAACGGCAATACAGGTCGATAAAGAGCGTGAGAGTGCGGAGATCGCTGCGAAGCAACGGGTCGGCCTCGACCACGGCGATGGAATACAGACTATGCGGATCGGATTGGATGGAATCAGCGCACATATAACCTCTTATGCCAAGGGCAATTGCACATTGCGTACCAAGCGACCTCGCCGCGGGGCGAAATTCCTTCCATCGGCTCTTCTACCATCCTACACGGAATTCGCTCTTGTGGCGCTGGTTTTGTAACAGGTAGATTGCCGACTCGGCCGCAAATGGCGCCCCGAGCCACCGAAGGGCGGTTTTGTTGGCGCGGACCGCGTTTTCCGTGCCGAATTTGGGACCGGCCGCCGATTATGGCTCTTGCGAGCGGGAACAGTGAATACATGCTTCGTCGCCGACTGCTAAAAGTTATTGGTCCTATGGTAGCCGTACTGGCGGTAACGGCGGTCGTTGGCGTCATCCTGCTTCAGGAAACGCTGGGGCAGCTTGTGGACGCCAACGGCCAAGACTTGACGATTGTAGGCCAAGCTAACCTGTTTCTGGCGGATTTCCGCGATGCCCGGCGAAATCTGCACGAAATGGCGATCGGCCACTCGGATCAGACCGTCCCGATGGTCGATTGCATGAATAAGGCGGCCGTGCTCCTTGAAGCTATCCATGCATCGCCGATCGTGAATCATCCGACTTTCACCCAGCCGCTGAACCACATTCGGGACAACTTTCCGGATCTGGAGAAGCAGATCGTGGCGTTATCACGGCCGGGCGCCGACACCAGCCCCACCCATGCCGAAGCGATCATCGCCGCGATGAACGAGATTGACGGCGATGTGGGCAATCTCAGTCAACTGGTCAGCGATCAGGCCAAGGCCGATTATCAGGGCTTGTCCAATCGTCTGCGCTGGCAGGTTCTGGCGTTCTCAATTGTCTCGATTCTGGTCATCAATCTTTCGGTGCTGGCGCTGTTGCGGATGGGGGCCATGATTCTCCGGCCGGTGGACAAATTGGTGGCCGCAGCACGCGATCTGGGCCAGGAGCATTTCGACGTTCGCATCAATCTGGACACCGACGACGAATTTGCCCAACTGGCGCAGGCCTACAATCACATGGCCGAGGAACTGCAGGCGTCGGAAAAGCGCCGGATGGAGGTTCTGTCGCAGGTGGCGTTGTCGATGAGCCACGAGTTGAACAACGTGATCAACATCATCGAATTGCAATTGGTGCTGGTGAGCAAGCGCACCGATTGTGCTGCCGCGTTGGAGGATCATCTCAAGCAGATTCGCCAGAGCCTGGAGCGGATGACCAATGTGGTCAATGCGCTGCGCCATGCCAGGAGAATTGTCTTGACGGACTATATGGCAGGAATGAAGATGCTGGACGTTGAACGATCGGCGCAGGCGTTTGACACGGCGGACGAGGCGATTTCCGTCTCGACCGTACCCGATTCCCACGCAGAATGACAAAGGCCGACCGCCAAAATCCGCTCGCGCTGGAACTGGCATGGTTCATACGCCTCAGGTGGCTTGCCGGCGCTGTTGTGACTCTCGGCGGAGCGGTGGATCGCTTCATCGTTCAGCGCCATCCCCAGTCGTTCGAGGTTCTCCTGCTCGGGGAGACGATTCTCTTCTACAACCTGGCGCTGTTGGCCTATTTCAAGAAGAGGGCGCAGCCGACGCGGAAACATCTGCGCCGTCTGGCTGTCGCCCAGATGCTGCTCGACCTGATATGCCTCTCGCTTCTGGTGGGATGGACGGCCGGGCTGCACAGTCCGATTCTGGGGTTCTTCGTCTTTCACATGGTGTTCGCGAGCCTGCTGCTGCCGCGGTTGCTCGCGTATCTCAGCGGCTTGGCCGCGATAGCCCTGCTGATGGCGGCACTGGCCTGGACGGATCAGTTCCCGGCCACGCCGGCCGATCGGTTGCTTCTGGTCGGCTTCGTCTTTACGGTTCTGCTGACGGTGGCACTGACCAACCGCATCACGCGCAGCCTGCGCCGCCAGCGCCGTCGGCTCACCCGCCAGAACAGGCGAATTCGCGCCATGGCCCGACGCCTGAGGCTTAATCAGCGAGCCATGATCCGTCAGGAGAAGATCGTCGCACTGGGCCAGATGGCAGCCGGTGTCGCTCACGAGGTGATGAACCCGCTGGCCAACATGGACGGGCTGCTGCAATTGGCGCAGCGCAAACCCGAGCGGATGAACCCCGACTCGATCGCCAAGCTGCGCGAGCAGATAGCCCGCATCAACACGATCATTCAACAGATGCGTTCGCTGGTTCATCCGGCCGACGGCCAATCGCAGCGTCTGCCGCTGAACGATGTCGTTGCACAAGCGATAGAGATGGTCCGCATCGACGCCCGCGCCCGGCGTCTGGGAATCCAGGCCGATCTGGCCGCCGATGTCGGTCTGGTTTTCATCCGTCCCCAGGCTTTGCAGCAGGTCGTCGTCAATCTCCTGCTCAATTCGCTGGATGCCCTTGCGGAGATTCCCGAGCCCAAGCTGGCCGTGAAAACCAGCCGCAAGGAGAAGTGGTACATCATCGAGGTCATAGATAACGGCAGCGGCATCAAGCCCGAACATCTTCACCGCGTCTTTGAGCCGTTCTTCACGACCAAACCCATTGGCAAAGGCACCGGCCTGGGTTTGTCCATCAGCTACAATCTCATCCAGCGCCTCGGCGGCATGATCGATGTCGCCAGCCAGCCCGGCGTCGGCACGACGCTCACCATTCACTTGCCGGTTGTCGAAGCCGACGTGCCCCTGGCGGCGGCGGAGTCGGCCAATCCGCAATCGTGAATCTCACTTCGGCGCACTTGGCATCGTCGCCGGTTGGATTGTGCTGTGGGCGCCCGTCGGTTGGGTGGCGGCGGCACGGCGGATTTGCAGGGTTTGGCGGATATCGAGCCAGCGGCCGGAGGGGTGGCACGTGCCGCATTGGTAGTTGGGACCGTTCACCGACCAGCCGATGATGCCCAGTCCGCCGTCATGGCAATCAGTGCAGAGCATTCCCTCGTGCGGACCCAGGCCGGTCCAGCCTTCGTTGAGCTTGGAGGGATGATCGAACGTGCGCTCGACGATGACTTTCGGATCAGGCTGGCGGTATTGGAATGTGTGGCAGGTTTGGCAGTCAGAGGAGATTCGCCGGCCGTCGGCGGCGATGTGCAGGCCGTCGTGGCAGCGGAAGCAGCCGGGTGATTCGGTGTGGCCCAGGTGGCTGGGGTAGGTACGCCAGTCGACTTTCATATCGGGGAAGAAATTGGTCTGGTAGATGTCTTTGACAACCGACACGGCGTGATCGACGGCGTCGCGATGCATGGACCAGGTTTGGGGGTAGGTCGTGCTGTAGAAAGCGTCTAGGCTTTTCACGATTGAATCCAGAGCGTCCGGCTTGGTCTTGTATCTGTCGTAGTCGGCGGCCAATGACAGTGCCTCGACAGCCTGTCGCTTGATATACGGGAGCGTGGCATCGATCTGACCGACGGCCAGGGCATGATCCACCGCGCGTTCGGGCGATTGGAACTGGTGTCCGGCGATGTTGTGGCAGTCAATGCAGTCCAGCAACCGGCTCTTTCCGGCCGGGGCGGGATCATCGGCGGGTTTGCCGTCGGAGCGGAAGACGACCTGTTTGCCGTCGGGATAGGTGTAGCGAACCCAAGGTATGTGGTCGAGCTTGGCATCATCGGCGACATATTCGACGTGATCGAGCATGTGCATGTGGATGCCTTCGGCGACGCCCAGGCTGTTGTTCAGGCCGCCGACTTTGACGAGGATGTTGTACTCGTGTTTGGTGTTGGTTTCATCGGGAGCGAAATGGACGGTGGTCCGCAGAAGCGAGCCGAAGAACTGGCTGGGCCAGTGGCATTGTTCGCAGGTTTCGCGGGCCGGGCGGAGTTCGGTAATGGCTGGGGGAATGGGCCGGGGATAGGAATTCAGCGCGGTGAAATAGACCTGCCGCAGGCCGGAGACCTTGGCCTTGACGAAGGCGCCGGGGCCGGGGCCGATGTGGCAGCCGGCGCAGGTGACGCGAGCGTGCGGCGATTGGAGATAGCGGGTGTATTGCGGGTCCATGTTGTGGCAGACGGTTCCGCAGAACTCGGCGGAATCGGTGAATTCGTAGCCGCGGAACCCGGCCACGCCCAGGACGGGGACAACCAGGAAGAACGTGATCGCCAGGAATTGCAGCGCGTGTCGCGACGAAATCTGCCAGATCGGACTCTTGTTGCGCAGACGGCGGCGGCGCATGACAATGCCAACGGGGCACATGATCAGGCCGTTGATGAGGATTCCGGGAAGGATCATGAAGCCGACCACGCCCAGATACTGATTGGTCTCGACACTGCTGGAGATGATCGTGAGCAGCCAGAAACTGATCAGCGACACCAGACCAATGGCGACGAAGAGCAGTCCGGCAATGGTGATGGGATTGGTCCAGACGACTACGTGGATCGGTTTGTCGGCCGGCCCGTCTGACGGATTGGATATTGGATTGGTGGTCATGGTATTTCCGCGTTAAGGATATTTGAGCCCGGAGTGATCCTTGCCGTGGCACAGGAGGTAGCACTTTCCGGTGAACGGTCCGGTGGAATCGTATTCCAGTTTTTTGGTGATGGGATCGGGGAAGACGACGGTGGTGTCAAAATTGATCAAGTGCGCGTTGTTCGTGACGGTTCCCTGCGCGGCGCTGACGCCGTGTGCGTCGTGGCATACGGAGCAGGGTGCGCGGTCGTTGACGATATGCTGTTCGTGTTTGGCGAACGACTGGTTAGCGAGAATACTGGTTCGCTCATGGCAACGATAGCACAGTGCGTACGCAATTGAACTTTCACTGGTGCCGTCAATGGTATCGTAATTGGCCAGGAGGAGCGGGGGCTTGTTCGAGCCATGCGGTCCGTCAGGGCCTGGTCCACCGGCCTTTTTGGAGGAATCGGAATTGTGGCAATCCGTGCAATAGATGAGGCTGGCGGGCGTAAGACCCGGCGCCAGGCTGGGGACAATGTGATTGCGCCCCGGCGCGGTGATGGGGTGGTACGACACGGCGCTGGTGTCGAATTCGAGGCGGATATTGGTTTGGACGGCCTTTCGTGTCACGAACGGCCGATCCGCGTTGTTCGTGCCGTGGCACTTGAAGCAGACCTCATACTCGTATTTGGCGGCGGCCGTCGGTGCGCCAGCAAGTGTTATTCCACTGGCCTTTCCAAGGGCCGGCGAGATATTGGGCGCCTGGGCCACGCCGGTTTTGATGGTATGGGATTCGTGGCAATCTCCGCAATTGACCGAATTGACGGGGCCTTTGTTGACCGTGATTGAAGTGGGCTTGGGATTGATGAGGCCGGGACCGTTATCGGCGTTATGGCGGCTGGACTTGTTCAGGTCGGGTGTAACGCTGACACCGACTTTGGCCAGGCGAGTGAGGCCCGGCCTGGCGTTGGCTCCGGCGGAGTTTCCGACGAGGGATCTGGCGCTGGCGGTCACGGGCGTGCCGGAGGCGCTTGGGACTGAACTTCCATGACAGGTGGCGCAGGTATCGGTGACCGTATCCTGCACAAGCAGCAGGGCGCCGCTGGGGGCATTGTGTTCCTGGTGGCAGTCGATGCACTGGTCATGGCCGGTGATGGTTGCCTGGCCGGAGAGCAGGTGGCAACTCGTGCAGAGTTGGGAGTTGCTATTGTCCATGACCAGGAAATCGCCGCGGCTGTCGTCGTGGGCATCGTGGCAGGTGGTGCATTCGAGATTGCCGTTCTGCAATTTGACCGATGCGGGAAGCACGTTGGGCTGGACCAGATTCGCCGCCGTTGCCAGATCTGACGTGTAGGCAAAGGAGATCGGGTGATCGCCGGAGAGATTGACGCCGAGATTGGTCGAGCCCTGGAGCGTTGACAGATCGGTGATCGGCTGGTTGGTCGACAGCACGCTGCCCAGCGCAATGGTACCATCGTGACAGGAGAGGCACAGCTTACTGTAGCCCTGCGGCTGGCCGGGTTGGGCGATGAGGGATGGGCTCGTATATAGCGTGTATGGCTGGATATCGGTATTCGTGACGTTGCGATTCCACAGGGGCTGAATCGCCGAGGCGTTGTGCGGGGTATGGCAGAAGATGCAGACCTCCTGTTCGCTGCCCGATTTGATCGTGCCGGGACCGGACGCCGATAGATTGTGCTTGCTGTTGACGACACTGTTCGGTCCGGCCGTCTGGGCGCTGACCGCTGATGGATGCGCCAAGCTGATCCACATCGCCACGCTCACCGTCAGTGTTGTCAGGAGATTGGTTTTCATGGCTTGCCCTGCGGTAGATAGTCAAACACCTGCACGCGATGGTTGTAGGAATCTGCGACCCAGATTCGCCCGTGGCCGTCGATGAAGATGCCCTCGGGAAGCGAGAACTGTCCTGGGCCGCCGCCTCCCTCGCCGAAGGCCATGAGCAGAGTTCCGTCATCGCTGAAGACCTGCACGGCCTGGAACTGGGCATCGACGACAAAGAGGTGACCATCGGGGTCGAAGGCCACGCCTTTGGGCTGGGCGAAATATCCGGGCAGGTCGCCCTGCCGTCCGATCTGGCGAATCGGTTTAAGGTCGGGGCTGAACTGCTGAACCCGGAAATTCAAGGAATCGCTCACGTAGAGGCGGCCTTGATTATCGACGGCGACATTCGTTGGATAGTTGAATTGCCCCAGTGCGTCGCCGCGTACGCCAAGTCGTTCGAGCACCTGGCCGCCGGCAGAGAGAACGATCACCTTATGGACGGCGACATCCGCGACGAAAATCCGGCCGCTGCCGGGATCGACGGCCAGACCGCAGGGTTGTTTGATCTGGCCCGATGCGAAATCTCCGACGTAATGACCGTCCAGCGAGAAGATGAATATCGTTGCCGCACCGGAGTCACTGACCAGCAGGCGGCGGCCGACGACATCGTAGGCCAGCGCAACCGGCGTGACGAATGCCTTGCCGGTGGGGGTCCAACGCTGGTAGAGCCGATTCTTCAGATCCATCACATGGACGACGTGCTCGCCGCTGTCGGCTACAAATACGCGATCGGCGCCGTCGGTGCAGACGGCCATCGGAGTCTGAAAGGAATGGTCCGTCGAAGACGAGCCGAATATCGCTTCGCCAAAGCTCTGGAATCCAGACACCGCCGGCTTAAGATCCCGACTGCCGGCCAGTTGACCCACGTAGCGGATACGCGGAGCGTCCGGCGGTGTAGGCCACTGCAACGGCGGGGTCATGGCCGGGAAGATGACCCCGGCGGACTGACCGCAGGCGGTCAGAGATAACAGGCCCAAGAGCAATATGGCGGGCGATGCCCACCGCACGTTTGGCCGGCCGTCATGGCGTTCTGTTTGCAAGTTGATGCTCCACTGCATGGCTAGAAACTCCGTGATAGACCGACCTCAAAGACCTGAAACGTGCTGTCGACATCACGGTTCGAGATCGTGGCATTGCGGACCCGGCCGAAAATCTCGGTCTGGTTGTGTTTCCAACGCAATTCAAGTTGTTCCTCCAGACCGTCGGTATCGCCGAACAATTCATCCCTGTCGTTCATCCACTGGGCGCGGGCCTCGATGGACCATTCGGAGTTCAGATTTCGGCGGATGCTGGCGCCGATCGAGGCATCGTTGACGCGATCCCTTTCGTCGTAGTAGTTGATCATGGAATAGCTGGCGTTGATGCCAGCCGTCGTGTCGCGGCCCAGCGCCTGCGAATAGCGGACGGAGAAGCGTGTGGCGTCGTAGGGGATCAGCGTGCTGTCGTGCCACTGCTCTTCGGCGTTGAACGTGATCAGCCAGATTCGGTAATCCGATCCGGCGACGATGTCGTTGAAGCTGTCGGGGATGAACGCACTGGGCACTTCCGTGTCGATTGATTGGTCTTGAACGCTATAACGGGCATAGGGCGACAGGCCGGTCAGGAATCCTTTGTCGATGTCGTAACGGCCGCCGATTCCATAGGTGCCGGTGTTGATGGTGCTGGCCGGTTGCGCGAGGACCTTGTAATCAAGCATCACGCCGCCGTCGGGCGGGATGAGGCCGCCGATGACTCGCTGAATCTGAATGAGGCTGCCGACGGTATTGACGGTGAAATCGGAGCCCTTGAGATAAGGCACGCCGGCGGGGCTGACGACGACGATCGAGTTGGGATCGATGTTGGGCTGGGTGAGAATGATCGGCTGCGTATCGGTAAAGGTCTCGGCCTGATTGATGACCGAGGTGGTCGCGGTTCCCCGGGGGGCATACTGCCACTGCCACCCGCCGTTGAGATTGAAAAGCAACAGGCCGTCGGGAACGGTCTTGCGATAGCCGAAATCGAGTGTGCCGAAGAGTTGCTCGACCTGCGTGCCCGACGCATTGAGGAGCGATCCGCCCACGTCGGCGGTGGTCGTGAGGCTGCCGAAGAGCTGATGAACCAGTCCGGCATCCAGTGAGTTGCTGGTTTGGGTGACCCCGCTCATCTCGGATCGATCCAGCGAATATTCGAAATGGGTCTGAAAATCTTTCGAGTGCCACAGCCGCAGGGCTTCGTCCAGTCGCAGGTCATCGTAGGCCAGTTCCCCGGTTTGCACGTCGGCCGAGAGGCTTGACGACAGCGAACTTTGCTGCTGCGTGCCGAAATAGAGCGCATGATTCAAAGAGGCGCTATGATTCTCATCGCGGATCGATGGCGATTCGCTCTCCTGCGAAAGGGTATTGTGATAGCTGTAATCCCAGGTCAGAGTCTGATGGGGGAGATTGATGACCTCGGTATGCCAATGAAACACGTCCTCGTTGGAACTGTAATTGGTTTCGCCGCCGATCTCGGATTGCGTATCCTCCTGCTGATAGATCTGGAACTGCGTCGGCGCGGTTTCCGAGCGGATCGCGAGATTTGCGCCGGTCGCGCGGTCCGTCGAGTTCAAAGATGGCGAAAAATCGGGGGTGATGAATTCTTCAGACTGTCGCGAATAGAGTGTCAAGGGTGCGCCTTGATCGCGGAGCAGTGTTCCTGAAACGTCCCACCCGTCAAGGAGGCCGGCTGTGTATCGGTTCTGCCCGGCGTCGTCGAACGAGGTCTGTTCCAGTCCGAAGGTACCGCCCAGGCTCATATCGAAGAATTTCGGGCTGAGGATATACGCCTTGGTTTCAACATCGAGGTCTTCCGTGGACTGGTTGTTGGTGGTTCCGGTGGTGACGCCGTCCTGGCGGCTGGTGTCGTGCTCGTTGGCGTAGTCGAGATTGAGCGTGGCCTTGGGAAGGTCCATGTTAAAGACCGGTGCGGATTGATTTGGGTTGCCGACGATGACCGGACCGCCTTGATCGTCAGCCGCCACCGCGGCCGATGAAAACACCGCTGCAACAGCCAGCGCCATCGCCGCCAGTGTTGTGCCCGACAGATGACGCGGGAAAGTCACGGCGGGCCTCCGCCGTCTGGAGCGACATTGGTTGTGGGCGCCGGCACGGCCGATGGGACCAGCCGGGCCGTGATCGGCGCGACGGTCGGGTTGTCGGCCAGCAGCAGGGACGGCTTGGTTCCGCCGTGGCCCACGTGGCAATCGAGGCAATTGGCCGCGTCCGACAGATGCGCTGGTATACTGGCCGGCAGCAGATTCTGATCGTGGCATTGGAGGCACAGGTCCGGTGCCGTTGTCTTAAGCAGGCGAGGGGAATCGGATTCATGCGGCTCGTGGCACCAGAGGCATTGGCCCACCGCCACCGGGCCGTGCATGACCGCATATTGATTGACGGCTGGCTGGTGGCATTTGATGCACAAATCCTCCTTGAGAGAGAGGAGCTGTTTCTTGTCGGCGGTGTGGCATTCCTCACATTTGCCGTCGGCATAGGGCTTGTGCCGGTACAGTTTGACCGCTTGCACCAGACCGTTATCCGAGGTGGTTCTGGCTGAATCGGCCGAGGCCATGACCGGAGCATCGGGATCCGGAACGCCGTCAAAAAAGAAACTGAGTGTCTTGTAGTTGCTGTGGTTGACCGAGCAGCCGACCGCCAGCACGGTCAGTAGCAACAGGGCTGGGCCAGCAGCCAGTGCGTAGAGCCGGCGCCTCCGGAACGGAAGATGTGCTCCTTTGATAACCATGATGCGCCCGCCATGGGATTTCGCCTCTTGCCATTAGTTGGAAAGTGGCGCAGTGGGATCGGTCGTGGGTGGCATATCCGGCAGCGGCGCACCTATTCCCGTTGTTGGTTGCGTCGTCGTCCCTTCCGGAATGATGCCCTTGCTGGCGGAAAGTTCTTCCACTGTGTGACCCTGTTTCAAATGTCCCATTGCATACACCGAAACGCGGTCGCCAAACTGGTTAGTCACCAGGATCAACCGCATGGCCTGGAAAGCCGCGGGGATTTTGTCGGCATAGAGGTCGAGATCGCCGTCATGGATCGAAATCCCGGCCGGCAGCACCATGGCGCCGGGGAAGTTTCCCGAGCCGCCGAAGAACATCAGAGGGTGAAACTGCTTGTCGAACATCTGGACGTTTTGGAAGGCGGCGTCAACGACATAGACGATACCGTCCTCGTCGACGGCGATGTGCTTGGGCCGGGTGAATGTGCCGACGTTGTCGCCCAGCGAGCCAAACGTTCCGAGCAGTTTTCCCTGTGACGTGAATTTCTGGACGCGGCAGTTGACGATGTCATCGACGTACACATTACCGTCGGCGTCCGCGGCCACGCCCAGAGGCAATTCCAACTGACCCGGCTTCTGTCCCAGTTCGCCGATCATCCGCAAGGACTGGCCGGTGAAGCGGTCGAAAACCTCAACATGGCTGAGGTGGTTATCGGTGACATAGAGTTCCCGGTCGTGGATGGCCAGCCCCACCGGATAGAATTTGTCGTGGCCGATCTGGCGGATGAAATGATCGGACGCATCGAAGACGAGAACGACATCGGTGAGATCGTCGGCGACGTACTTGATGCCGTCGGGTGCGATGGCGATGGCGACCGGGTGCTTCATCTTGTCTTCAGCGCCCATGAGCTCCATACGGTGTTTGCGAAGGTCAAGAATTTCGATGCTGGAATTTCGCGTATCGCAGACATAGATGCGTCCGTTCCACATCGCCAGGCCGTAGGGATGGGTAATCGGAACCACCGCCTGGGGATCCTTACCATAGAGGAGTTCATCCATCTTGGATTTAGGCGGCTCGATATCGGTATTGGTCGAGTAGCTGGCCAGGTAGAGAACCCGCGGTTCGTTGGGGAAGGGCGGCCAAAAGGCGTAGGGTTTTGTTTCGACCGGGGTTTGGTTGGCACAGCCGCCGGCGGCGAGAAGAAGCGTGAACGCCGCGATGGCCAGGTGGCGGGCGATTGGACTCAATCGGGCGTTGTTACGTATCATGACAAACCTCTTGCGGTACTAAAGTTGTGATGTTTCGCGTAGAGTGACCAGACGGGCGTAAGGGGACATTGGAAACAGTCGTTTGTTCGCCCTTGGCGAGGCCGGTCTGAAAGGACCGGCCCGCCAGGGGTCTCTGACGCGTGTTCTTGGCCGACGCGCCACGGCGGCTGACTTACTTGATGTGGCAACTGAGGCAGAGTTTGCTGCCGTTGTTGCTCACCCGCATATAGACCTGGCTGAAGTCGTGCGGCTCGTGACAGCTCGTGCAGCCAACACCCATGTAGCCATTGGGCAGCGACACCAGCTTTACGGCCGGGATGCCACCAACGCCGCTGCCATATTTGAAAGCAGCCGAACTGGTCGGATCGACAAAATCGAGTGCCGGGCCAGTGCCGGTGAACGAAGTGACGGTTGTGCCGGCGGGGACGCCGGGATAGCCGATACCCAGGGGGTGATCGGCCGTCAGATCGGTCGAATCAGTGGCGCTGGAAACCAGGCCCCAGGTGATCTTGCCGCCGGAGGGCGCGCCGGTGACGGGCGAGCCGCCGCCGTAGCTGTCCAGGGCGATCGACCCGTCATGGCACGAGAGGCACATGAGGCTGGCGTTATCCAGTTCCGGGTTCGCGCTGGTGGTGCTGCTGTTCTCGGTGGTGTGAGCCGAGTTGTACAGCTTGTACGTCGTGGCGGTTGCCGTGACGGTGTGGTTCCACAGCAAGTCGCCGCCGAGTTGCGGCGCGCTGTGTGGGGTATGACAGGGAAGACAGACTTCGCCAGTGAAATGGCGAGTGTTGACCGGACCAACGCCAAAACTGGCATCATGGTTCAGGTCGTGGAAAGTGCCGGTGACGCCCGTTACCGTCTGCGACTTGGCTTGCACAGCAAGGCAAAGGCAGATGGCGACCGCCCCGAGCAACAGCTTGGGATTCTTCATAGTCGGTATCCTTTTCTTTCTGTAAGAGAACGATTCTTGATCGGCACGCGCCGATCACACGCCCGTCTGGTCAGGACTCTGCGCTGGAGAGCCATGGGGCAATATGCGTACCACACCGCTCAGATTTGATTCCTGAACGTTTCCGGGCTGGAGCTTCGCAAATGCGGGGCGAGCCAAACCCAAGGCTCCCATCGCTTCCCGCCGGATGGATTCGCGACAGCGGGCGAGTCCCAAGTTTGAGAGCGGCTGGACCCCCGTGGCGACGCGCCAGGCTCGTTTTCGGTGCTAACTGGCTGGCACGACGCATTTTGGCCGCGACGGCGCTTATTTTGCATTCCCATCGGCATTGGCATCGGGATTGTGATTGGTGGGGCGGATTAAGGACCGGGAAACTATGAACCGAATGCACATCAAGCTCGCCATTGCCGGCTGCGTCTTCCTAGGGGCCCTCAGTTACCTTGCCTATGCCGGCGCCAGGCAGGCCAGCGTGTATCACCTGACCGTCGATCAATTCCTGGCCGACGCCCAGTACCGCACGCAGCGGGTTCGCCTGTGCGGAACGGTCGATGACAAGGATTTCTCCGCCAAGCCAGGCACGTTGGCGGCCAGCTTTATCCTCAAGGGAACGGCCGTGCAGGTTCACGTTCAATATCATGGCGTGGTCCCGGACCTGTTCCAGGCCGGCCGCGATGTTGTGGTCGAGGGGCAGTTGAATTCGCAGGGTGTGTTCGCGGCCGACGTGATGATGACCAAGTGCGCCAGCAAGTACGAATCCGATGGGCATGGTCCGACGGATAAGCCCGCGGCCGTGGATGCCGCATCGAAGCCCGGGAGGGCGTCATGAGCAACATAGGTGAAATGGCGGTGAGTTTTGCCGTGCTGGCTTGCGCCGTCGCAATTCTGGCTTCGGTGGCGGCCGCCCGATTTCAATCTCGGCGGGCTCTGAGCGTGGCCAAAGGGTCGGTTGGGGCCGTTGCGATCATGCTCTGGGTTTCCTCGGTCGTGCTGTTCGTCGCGCTGCTGGGCGGCGAATTCTCGATCGACTATGTCGCCAGATTCACTGATCGGGCATTGCCGGTTGGATACAAGCTCGCCGCGTTCTGGGCCGGCCAGGAAGGCAGCCTGCTCCTGTGGGCCTTGCTCTTGGCGGTTCTCAGCACCATCGCCGTCTTTACGCTGCAACGGGAGCAATCGATCGGGCAATCGGCAGCGGTGATCGGAACCTTGTCCGTCGTTTGCGCCTTTTTCTCACTGCTGATTCTGTTTGCCGCAAGCCCATTCGCCCTTGGCACTCAGGCCGCTACCGACGGCACCGGCCTCAATCCGATGCTCCAGGATGCCGGCATGATCGCGCATCCGCCCATCCTGTTCATGGGATACGCCGCGTTCACGATTCCCTTTGCCCTGATGCTCGGCGCTCTGATTTCCGGCCGGACCGATGATCGCTGGATCGATGCCACTCGCCGCTGGTCGCTGTTTGCCTGGTTGTTCCTGACCATCGGCATCGTGCTGGGGGCGCGCTGGGCATACGTCGAACTCGGCTGGGGTGGCTACTGGGGCTGGGATCCGGTTGAAAACGCCTCGCTTCTCCCCTGGCTTACCGCGACGGCCTTCGTTCACTCGATCATGGTGCAACAGCATCGCGGAATGTTCCGATTCTGGAACGCCGGCCTGCTGGCCGCCACCTTCGTCCTCTGCATCTTCGGGACCTACCTTACCCGCAGCGGCGTGGTTGATTCGGTACACGGGTTTGAGCGTTCTTCCGTCGGAACATGGTTCCTTTGTTTCCTGCTGATCGTCGTTGTCTTCTCAATGGTCATGATCGCCGTGCGGTTCGGCCGCCTGCGATCGCATCGTACATTGGAAGCCCTGGTCAGCCGTGACGGCGCCTTCCTGGCCACCAACGTCCTGCTGGTCAGCATGACTCTGGTTGTGCTGGTTGGCACGATGTTCCCCGTGATCAGCAGCGCCATCACCGGCACGCGAACGACGCTCGACAAACGCTTCTACAACCACATCGTCGCCCCAGCCGGAATATTGCTGGTCGCCCTGATGGCCGTCGGGCCGCTGCTCAGCTACGGCAAGGACGCATCACAACGGCTACTTCGCGGCGGGGTCATTCCGGCTGTCGCTGCACTCGTCGCCGGCTTGCTCGTGGGGAGATTCGGAAATCACAGCGCCTGGGCAGTCGTTTGTGCGGCGATCGCCGCGTTCGCGGTTACCGCCGCGGTCATGGATTTTGGCCGCATGCTCATCGCTCGCTGCCGCGAGGAAACGCCGGTAGTGGCGCTGCTGCGACTGGTCGACGGCAATCATCGTCGCTACGGCGGACAGATCGTACATATGGGAATGGTGCTCGTCGTGATCGGCGTGACCGGATCGAGCGTGTTCAGCACAACCCAAACGCTGCAACTGACCCCCGGCAAGCCGGCCGCTTTCGGTAACTACACCCTGACGCTCAATTCCATCGCCCAATCGCGCGTCGCCAATTACGTGCAGGTCGAAGCCATTGTGGCCGCGACCGACGCCGCCGGCCGTACCATCACGCTCAACCCCCAGCGCCGCGTCTATGACAAATGGGAAGACGAGACCATGAGCGTGGTGGCCATCGGGTCGGACTGGAAGCGAGACCTGTATGTGAATCTCGCCGGCTATGACGACACCGGCAAGAACGTCGCCATCGAGGCTATCGTGAATCCCCTTGTGAACTGGATCTGGGCCGGTGGCTGGGTTCTGGCTATCGGCGCAGTGATCTGCATGGTTCCGCGCATCGAGACGCTGTTTCAAACTGAAGCGCAGCCGGTGCAAGTGGCTGAGCAAAGGCCGCTGGCAATTTCCCAACCCGCCGCAAATAACGGTCGGAAATCGCGCAACGGCCGGCCAGTGGTCGCAGCCCGTTAACACTGCAAGAATCAAAACGCATTCTGGAGACAATCATGAACACGAATCTATTGAGGCGAGTATTCGGAACCACGGCCATTGCCAGCGCCTGCTTGCTGGTCGGTTGCGCCGCGCATCCGATGACAACGGCCGATACCACCAGCGTCGCCCCCGTCGTCACCGCCGCTGTCGCCGAACCAACGACAAAGCCCGCCGTGGTTAACCCGATCTTCGCCTCGGATACCGTGCCAACGACTCAGGCATCTCCAAAGGACGCCCAGCAGCTTCCAGCGGGACATCCGGCCCTGCCGAGCGCAGCACCGAGCGGCGCGTTGCCGGCCGGACATCCTGCGATTGGTTCCGCCGCCGGACCGGCTCCCAGCGGTCCGCTGCCCGCCGGACATCCCGCGATCAATCCGACTGCCGCTCCCGCTCAACAGAACGGCTCGCTGCCGCCGGGGCATCCGTCCATCAATGGCGTCGGTCCCACAGCGCCGGCCAGTACACAGCCTGTCATCGCCGGCACACTGAACATCCACGCGATCCAGAACACGGCTGGCGCTGCGGCCATCGGCGCGGAGCCCGTCAGCATTGATCTGGTATCCAACACGGGCCAGGTAGTCAGCCATTCTGACACCCACCTCAACGCTGATGGAACGCTTGAACTCAAGGGCTTCGACGTGCGCGGCGGAGTTCAGCCGATCGTCACCATCACTCACTCCGGCATAGCGTTCAGCTCCGGCGGCGAGCCGATGGATGCCGATCACCTCACCCAGAAGGTCGATGTCCCCATCTACGAGACCACCGAACAGGCCCCCGCCTGGTCCATCACCATGCGGCACGTCATCGTTCAACCCTCTCCCGCCGGGCTCGACGTGATGGAAATGTTCTCGGTCCAATCCAAGGGCGACCGCGCCTGGATTGGCAAGGCAGATGCCAAGGGCCAGCGCAGCACGTTCACAGTGGCGTTGCCGGCCGGCTTGCAGGATCTGAAGATCGGCGGCTCGCTCGATAGCAACACAGTCGCCGTTGCCGATGGCAAGCTCATCAGCCGCCAGCCCATGGTTCCCGGCGATGACCGCTACGAAATCGAATACACGATTCCCGCCAGGGATAACAAGGCGGTCCTGTCCGTGACGGCCCCAGCCGCCGTGGGAAATATGCTCGTGCTGGTTCCGGACGATGGAACCACGGTCGATGCGGCCGGGATGCAATCCATGGGCACGCAGCAACTCGATCCGCAGGGGCCCAAGACCCGCTGCTTTATGGCCAGCACGCTGACCGAAGGTCAGACCGTCACACTGACCATCGGCAGTCTCAAGTCCGCCGTGGCAGCGACGCGGCCGACAGCGGCCGCCGATGTCAGCGCCCCGGCGGAGCCCGCCGTGGCGGTCGCACAATCTTCAATGATGTCCAAAGCCATAGCCGTCGGCGGGGCAGTTACGATCCTGCTGATTGGGACATTGATCACCCTGCTCAAGAGCCCCAAGTCCGCCCGCGCGGAAAAGAATGCCTAACCCAACGGTTGTTCCGCCTGCGTGCAAAAAGGTGACTTGTGGTCTTGACGCCTTTCTCAACTTCGGCCGGCAATGCGACCCCCGCGCCAATGGCGGTGCGGGCCGAGAATCTCGTAAAGACTCTGGATGAACGGCCGGTGCTCAATCAGATCGACCTGTCGATTGCGGCCGGCGAATATGTGGTCATCCTGGGCATCAACGGGGCAGGCAAGACCACGCTGTTGAAGATCCTTTCGACGCTGATGCCGCCAACATCCGGCGGGCTGCAACTCTTCGGCCTGTCGGTACCCAAACAAGCCGCGCGGGCACGGGCGCGGCTGGGAATGATCGGCCATCAATCCATGCTCTATCGCGATCTGACCGCCAGGGAAAACCTGGAATTGTTCGCGCGCCTGTACGGCGTCCAATCTCCACGGCAGCGGGCAGAGGAACTGCTTGCGACCGTCGGGATGATCGACAGGGCGGACGATGCCGTGAAGACCTTCAGTCGTGGCATGAGCCAGCGCGTGTCGATCGCCCGTGCATTGGTGCATGAGCCGGACCTCGTGCTGGCCGATGAGCCGTTCGCCGGACTGGACGTGCCGGGCAGCGCGGCCGTCGAGCGGCTTTTGGAGGATCTCCACATCGCGGGAAAGACGATCGTGATGGTCAATCACGATGTTGGGCAAAGCCTGCGGCTGGCCCAACGCGTCGTCGTGCTGAGCGGTGGAATGGTCGCCATCGACCAACCTGCCCGCATCACCGATGCGCCGGCGATCCTGGCGGAATTGGGCGGCGCGGAAATGCGGTATGAACCCGAGAGTTTCGCGGTCTGCTGATCTTGGAGCGGTCATGTCCCTGGCAATGCAACAACCCGATCACGACGCCCATCCGTTCAGCGTTGCCGCCAGGCAGTTCATTTTGCTGGTCGGCAAGGATCTGAAGATTGAAGCCCGCGGCCGGCAGACGATCGGACTGGTAACTGTCCTCGGATTGCTCATTGTCGTCGTGCTGGGCTTGGGTTTGGGTGGAGGGACGGCAGGGGGGTTCGGGGCGACGGCGGTACTCTGGGTAGCTTACCTGTTCAGTGGTGTTCTCTGCTTTGAGAAAACCATGGCGGTAGAGCGTTCCGAAAGTGCGCTGGCGGCCCTCATGCTCACTCCCGTCGGACGCGGAACGATCTATTTGGCGAAGCTGACCAGCAATCTGGCCCTGATCGCCACCGTTGCGTTAGTCATTACGCCAGCAGGAGTTCTGTTCTTTTCTTTCGACCTCTCACCGGCCCCATTCGCTTTTGCGGCCGTAATGACGTTGGGAATCATCGGCTTTGCAGCCATCGGCACGTTGTTCGCTGCTGTAGTCTCGTCCACGAGGCTGCAGGGCGGCCTGCTGGCGATGATGATCTTCCCGGTCACCCTCCCGCTGGTTATCGCCTCCACGCAGTTGCTGCTCGACCGGTTCGTCAAAGGACTGCCGATTGGCGTCAACGGCTTAGGAATCCTGGTGGCGTTCGATGCGATCTTCCTGACGGCCAGTTGGCTGATGTTTGAGTTGGTTCTGGAGCCCTGAGCGTACGGAGTTGAAATCATGAACCGCATCCCATCCAAACTGATTCGTGCGTACTGGATCGCGGTGGCGATGCTGTTCGCCGGGGCTTCGATCCTCACGGCAAAATACACGCCGAACGAAACCTCGATGGGCGTCGTCCAGAAGATCTTCTATCTGCATCTGCCGGTGGCCATCAATACTTTTCTGGCCTGCCTGGTCGCCTTCGTGGCCAGCATCGCTTATCTGTGGCAGCGCAGCGCGTGGTGGGATGATCTGGCGGCGGCGGCGGGGCGCATCGCGGTGCAGTTGTGCGCCGTGGTGCTTGCCACCGGCATGATCTGGGGCCGCTCGGCCTGGAACGTCTGGTGGACTTGGAGCCCGCGGCTCACATTCAGCCTCGTTCTGTTCTTCCTCTATGTTGTTTACCTGGTCATTCGCTCGAGTATCGAAGGCCGTGAACGCCGCGCCGTCATCGGTTCGGTCTATGCCATCATTGCCTTCCTCGATGTCCCGCTGGTCTGGCTCTCGGCTCGATTGCTGCCGGACTATATTCATCCCGGCAACGTCAGCCTGCCGGAACTGGCGATGAAGATCACCCTGGCGGTGTGGTTTGCGCCGGTGACGCTTCTGACGGTCGGCCTGATCGCCACTCGATTTGATCTCAACCGGGCCCAATCTCTTGCGGCGATTTCCAAAGCGGCCAGTCGCCGGCCGGAAATCCGATCCGCTTCCGCTGTGAAAGTTCCGACGATTCTCGGCCCCAAGGCGATGGGTCAGACGGAAGGTGTGCTATGAACGGCTATGTAATCGCGGCTTACGCGATTGGATTCGCTCTCATGTGGGGCTACGCCGGACTGATGTGGCTCGAAGGCCGCGCCGCCTGTCGTAATGCCAACAGCCGCGGTAATGCCGGAGGCCGGCCATGAGTATCGTCCTTGTCGGCTTGAACCATCGCACCGCACCGGTCGAAGTCCGCGAGCAACTGGCCTTCGGCCGCGAAGGCGTTGCCACGGCCCTGATGTTCTTCCGCAAACAATTCCCCGGCTGCGAAGCCGCCATTCTCAGTACCTGCAATCGCGTCGAAATCGTCGCCGCTTCCGATGGCGACCGGCCCAATGCCGCCGATATCGTCAGCTTCCTGGCCGAAGCCCGCGATATCCCCGCCGATCAGTTCAAACAGTATCTCTACCAATTCACCGACGAGCAGGCCTGCCGCCATTTCTTCCGCGTCATCAGCGGTCTCGATTCGATGGTCCTGGGCGAATGCCAGATCGTCAACCAGATCAAGCAGGCGTACACGCAGGCGTCCGAGCAGGGCACCACCGGCCGGGTGCTCAATCGCCTCTTCCACCACGCATTTGCCGTCGGCAAGCGCGCCCGCACGGGAACGGCCATCGCCGATGGAAAACTGTCCGTGCCCTCGGTCGCCGTCGATGTCGCGCGCAGCATTTTCTCCGATTTCAGCGATAAGCAGACGCTCGTGGTCGGCGCCGGCGAAGTGGCCCGACTGGTCTGCCAGCATCTGGCCAGCGCCGCCGAGACCCATAATTTCGTGGTCATGTCCCGCACCCTCGCCAACGCCCGCACGTTGGCCGAAGCCTGCCAGGGCACGGCCGCGCCGTTCGAGCAGTTCCCGCAGAAACTCCTCGAAGCCGACATCGTCATCATGGCCATGGGCTGTGGCAATCCGGTCCTGACCGCACAGCAGATGCGCGAGATTCAAAAACAGCGCCACGGCCGGCTCATTTACATCGTCGATCTGGCCGTGCCGCGCAATGTCGAGCCGGAAGTGGCCCGGATCGATGGCGTATATCTCTACGACGTGGATGACTTGGGCCGCATCGTCGCCGAAAATCAGAAGACCCGCGTCGCCGCCCTCGAGCAATGCGAAAAGATCCTCGATGAGGAAGTGAGTTCCTTCATCCAGTGGCTCAACGAAACCCGCCTCAATCCGATCATCGCCCAGATGTATTCCGACGCCAAATGCGTTCGCGAGTCGGAAATGGAACGGCTCATCCGCAAATGCCCGGACCTGACCGATGCCCAGCGCCAGGCCGTCGGCCAACTCGTCGATCGCCTGGTTGGCAAGTTCATGCATCCCTGCGTGGTCGGCGTCCGCAACAGTTCGGCAACCGCGATGATGGCGGTGGCGGGGGCGCTCCATGCCGCTTACACTCAAGGGGATGATCGCGACCGCGATCGCTCGGCCGGCGATAAGAAATTCGCCTAGCCGTCGGCGGTAATACGAGTCCCGCAGTGATGAGCGGACCATGATGGGCCCCGTCCCCAACGACATCGACGCCCAACTGCTCGCGGCCGTGCAGGTGCAGGTTCCGCTCGTGCCGAGGCCGTTCGCTCAAATCGCTCAGGATTTAGGCGTGGCGGAGTCGTTGGTCATCGAGCGACTGCAGGCTCTTCGCACCGGCCCGCACGCCGTCATTCGTCAGATCGGCGCGATCTTTGACAGCGGGGCACTTGGCTATCAGAGCACTCTGGTCGCCGCCAAAGTCGCGGAAGATCGCCTGGAAGCGGCCGCGGCGGCCGTTAGCCAGCACCCCGGCGTCTCCCACAATTATCGTCGCGATCACGAGTACAATTTGTGGTACACACTGGCCGTCCCGCCCGACAGCCGTTTGGGTCTGGAGGCAACATCGCAAATACTGCACCAGCGTTCCGGCGCGATTGTCACTCGGCTGATGCCGACGCTCAAGATGTATAAGATCGGCGTCAAGCTCGATCTCCACAATGGCCCATTCGATCCATCGCCGTCGCCCCGAACCGTCGCGCCCGTCGGTCGTGCATCCGCCGGACAGATAAACCCCCTGACACAGCGCGAAAAGGAATTCATCCGCGTCCTGCAGCGTGACCTTCCCGCAGCCCAGCACCCTTTCGACGCCTGGGCCAGCGAAATCGGCGTCGGCGTGGATGAACTTCTCACGGCCGCCGAGCAATTCCGCGCCCGCCGGCTTATGCGGCGTTACAGTGCGGTCTTGCGGCACCGCGAGCTGGGCTTTGACGCCAACGCCATGGGAGTTTGGATTGTCCCGCCTGAACATCAGGACGCGTTCGGCGCCACAGCGGCCGGTTTCCCTCAGGTCAGCCATTGTTATCTTCGCCCCAGCTATCCCGACTGGCCGTACAACCTCTACACGATGATCCACGCCCGGCAGCAGACCGAGGGCGCCGCCATCCTCAAGTCGATTTCCGCCGCGACCGGGATTGACAGCTATGCGGCCCTGTATTCAACACACGAATACAAGAAGGTCCGCATCCGGTATTTCGAAGGTGACATCCCCGCATGGGAAGAATCCGCCGCGGCAGCCACTTGAAATCACGGCAGACAGTCCGGACCGCCATCAAAGGGCTCAGCCGCCAACCCCCCTTTCGCCCCCCCCACGTCCTATAATCCATGTTATGTTAAGTTCGACCAATGCATCTTGATTCCTGCCGAAATGCGCCGGATGATGCTGCTTTACGCAACTCTGACAATGGGCAGCAGTCAAGCGGGATTTGGGAAGGCAAAGGGAACGCGGGATGATTGAATTCAATTGCCAATGCGGAAAACAGATCAAGGTGGCGGACCAATATGCCGGCAAGCGGGCCAAATGCCGCGGCTGCGGGCAGATTGTCGTCATTCCGGGCGGATCGCCAGTGCACACATCGGCTGCGGCGCCGAAGGTTGCGGTGATACCGCCACCAATGCCGCTGTACGTGGCGGCGCCGAAGCTCGTACCGGCGCCGCCGCCGTTCGTTGGTTTGACTTCGCAGTTGGCCACTGTGAATCAGACCCGGCCGGCGTCGCAACGCGGGCTTTGGATTACTCTGGCGTCAATCGGGATTGTGCTCGTCGGCGCGATGGGTTTTGCGGCTTGGCGCGCGTATCAGTTGAGCCACCTGCCGCCGCGCGAGAATCTCACGATTGACCAAAAGCATCAGCAGACCAGGGAAGCGTTTACGGGGGCCGGACCAGCATCGGCGGCCAACGCGGCCACGGCGGCCGAGCTGCAGGCCATATCGGCCGCCCTGGACCGATTCGACCAGGGCCTCGCGCAGAAGAATGTCCCTGCGATAACCAGCGATTTCGACACCGATCGCCTTTGTGATGAGCTTGACCGCCTGGGTGCGTTCAAGGCGGTTCCGTCCAACCAGATCGGCGCGGTGCGAAGCACAATCGCGGCCCAGTTTCCCGGCCAAATCGCCGCGTCTTGGGGAGCAATGATTTGGAACACCCACAAAATGAGCAAGGTCAGCCTTTCGAGCGACCGCCGGGAAGCCGTGGTCTACGATCAGGAGATTCAGGGCGTTGCTCCGCACAAGATCGAACAAAAGAGGCGATGGTGGCTTCGAGCCAGCGGATCGACGTGGAAGGTCTGGGATTCGGAAGACCTTGCCGAGGGGATTCGAGTGAGCACGATCATGGCGTCGGCGATGGCATCGGCGGCATCGGGCGGGACTGCGGAATCCAACATCCTGATGACTGTGGGCCAGAAGTTCCAGCTCGCCGGCGCCGCCATGCAAAAGGGAGACCTCGCGGGCGCCCAGACGACGTTGCAGTCGCTGGACGCCATGTCCATGACCGCGGACCTAGTCGCCATCCGCCAGTTCATGTGGGCTGCCCTGCACATGCGGCAGAACCGCTATCAAGATGCCCTCAAGGATTGCGATTCCGTTGAAGCCACCGGGCAGGATGTCCCGATCATCTTTCAGTTTCGAACCATCGCCTACAACAAGCTCGGCCAATACGACAATGCACTGCAATGCTCCCAGAAATGGGAGGATGCACTGGGCGCGGACGCCGATCTGTATTATGAGCGGGGGTTGGCTCTGGTGAACCTGAAGCGCCCCGCCGATGCTGTCGTGGCGTTTGAAAAGTCGCTCGATGAAGACCACGATGCCGCCGGAAGCCTCGGTGAACTGGCACAACTTCTCCCGGCCGGAAACAAGTCGGAAATCGGCCTCCGCCTCGCCCAAGCCGACTCCCCCGCCACGGTGTTCGTTAAGACCGCGCCGACGCTGCAACGACAGCGCGACGTGGAGGGCATGCAGATTTTGATCGACGCCTATCGCGCCCGTCCGGAATCGGCTGGAGATCCGTGGCTGCCCTATTACGATGCGGAATTCAAGGTCATCGGTAAGCAATACAAGGATGCAGAAACGCTGCTCAAGCCCCTGGTTCCGCTGGCCACCGTCAAGGGGCAGGCGAGCTTTCTGACCGAGTACATTTATGCCTCCGAACTGGCCGGCGATGCGATCGACGCGTACGGCGTGGTGCCCGACAAGAAGAATGCGTTTCGCCTGCTTGCCCCACGGCTACTGGGGCAGAAGGACAACACCACGCTGTCGCTCCTTATCGACACGCATCTCAAGGCGTTTCCCACGGACCCGTGGGTCTATTACTACCAGGGGAAGTTGCACCAGGCCGCCCTTGAATACGACGCGGCCGACGCCTCCTATGCCAAGGCCCTATCGCTGGCCGCCGCAACCGACTCCGATACCTTTCGCTCGGCGCGCGTGATATCGCGATTCAGCGCCGGCAACGGACTGACGGCGTACCATGACGTCCAGCCGCAGGACAAGGTCTTTTCGCAGTTGTGCGGGTTGTACGCGGGCAAGAAGGACGCCGACGGCCTTTCCAAACTGGTCGCCGCGCGGCGGGCGGATGCGCCCAACGATCCCGGCGTACCGCTGTGGGATGGCGATGCGAAGTTCCTCGCCGGCGACTACTCGGGGGCTGTCAGTGTTTTGGAGAGCAATCGCGCCGCGATTCAAGCGGTCGCGACTGACCGCTACCGCTTTCAAGACATCTACATTCGCAGCGAAGTTCGTTTGAAACAGTTTGATGCCGCGCGCGCCGAGGCCAATCGCTCGCCGGACGACGGCAAGGACTGGTGGAATCTCGCCATTGTCGAGTGTGCCGCCGGAAACGTCGCCGAGGCCACCAAGGCCCTGGACGAATTGCTGGACGAGGACTATGAGGCCGACGAATTCTACGCCGATCCGGACATCGGCCCCGCCCTGGCCACGCCCGCCTTTGCGGCTTGGAAGCAACAGCACCCCGCCGCCACGCGCCCGGCCACGAGGCCGGCAACCGAACCGGCGCCAGTCAACTCTTCGTTGTGATCCGGCAACGGGCCGACCACATCAGCGAGTCTTGAGACAAACCGTCGCCACCGGACCGCCAAAACCAGCGGCGAGAATAAGTGTGCGCGCAATCGTTGCGTGGATCGGCCGCTGCGAGATTTGCAGGTGCCGTGTCGCCAGCGGATGGCTCGTGCGGATGTTGCCGGCGACGGTGCCGGTTTGGTGGGATTTGACGGCCAATACCGTCGAGACCATGCCGCTGGCGCCGAGGCTGTGGCCCAGCGCCCCCTTGTGGGAATACGCGATCGCGTTGCAACCGCGGCGATCCAGAGCCTCGTCCAGCGCGTCAAGTTCCACGCCGTCGTTGGCCCGCGTCCCTGTGGCGTGCGCGTGAACCAGATCGACGCCGCTTTCGCCGAGCGTTTGCTCAATTAGAGTCCGCAGCGCCTTCCCATCCGGATCGACGCCGGTGAGATGGTATCCGTCAGAGCCCATGAACATCGATTCCACGACGATCGGCAAACGAACATGGCCGATGTCCGGCGAGTCGGATCGAACCATCCAAACCGCGGCGGCGGCTTCGCTGACCAGGAGTCCGTCGCGGAATTCATCCATCGGCCGGCACCCGATTTTCAGATCGGCCAGCAAGCCCAGTCGCTGGAAACTGGCCAGGAAGATTTCCTGAAGCGATGATTCGGCGCCGATGACCAAGGCCGCATCCACGTCACCGTCGACGATCATCATCGCGCCGCGAATCAGTGCGTGCAGACCGCTGGCGCAGGCGGCTGAGTATGTCAAGCGCGGCCCGGCCAGATCGAGGGCATCAGCAACGGCCGCCGCGACTTCACCGAGACCGGCGCCATCAACGCAACCGCACCGCCCCGCCGATATGTTAGCGAATGATATTTCCACCGGCTTGGGCGTGATCCATCGCTGCGCCGGGCCTTTGCTCGTCCCGATGATGACCGCCGCATCGCCGGCCGTCCGTCCACTGGCGGCCGGCCCGGCCGATCGCATCGCCTCCCGCGCGGCGGCAATCGCCAATTGCATGATCCGCGCCGAGCCCGGCCGATCTGCGAATTGGGCCGGACTGTGATCGGTGATGTACCGCCCCGCCATCAGCGACTGCCATGTCGAATCCAGACAATCCCCCAGTGGAGAAATCAGTCCTACCCCGGCGATGACGGGCACAATCCTGTTCTCCCTGGCCGGCCCCTTCTTCCGCCTCGCCCCGTATTCAGGGAGAGGGTCGGGGTGAGGGTTCTTCATTTCGGCTCGCTCACGCAGTACGCCCCCCACCCTAACCCTCACCCTGAGTACAGAGGGAGGGGACAAGAGGCGCCGCCACGACTTCTCGCTCGTAAAGTATAGGTATGCGATGCCGGCCGGAGTGCGAGACGTTGCTCAGGGCCGGACCACCCGTCGCCGCGACTTTGCCGCCGTCGTAGGCGCGCCACTTGAGGCCCAAATCGCGCACCATCTGATGGTCCGCCGCAGGCGAACGGCCGTAGGTGGTGAGGTAATTCCCGATCATCGTGCTGTCGGCCCCGGCGAAGAAGATCCAGCTTTGCAGGTCGCGGAGAATGACTTCCCGCCCGCCAGCGATTTTCAATTCGGTCCTGGGATGCAGAAATCTGGCGATCGAGATGATCTTCAGTGCGACCATCGGTGCCAGTTTGGGCTGATCGGCCAGGGGCGTGCCTTCGATGGGGTTGAGGAAGTTGATCGGCATGACATCCACGCCGATGTCGCGGAGCATGAGCATCATGTCGATGCGGTCGGACCAATCCTCGCCCATGCCGAAGATGCCGCCGCTGCATAGGGACAGCCCGGCCGCCTTGGCGATGCGGAGAGTATTGACGCGCTCGGAAAACGGGTGCGTCGTGACAATATTCGGATAGTGCCGCTCTGAAGTTTCAAGATTATGATTGACCCGCCGTACGCCACAATCGTGCAGAAATTGTGCGGTTTCCGCTGTCAGAGTGCCCAGCGTCGCGCAGGCGCGGGTCTTTCCCTGGCCAGCAATCTTCATGAGGATGGGCTTAAGCCAGCCTTCCAACTCATTTCGCGTCGGGCCACGACCGCTGTTGACCAGTCCGAAACTGTCCGCTCCGACCTGGGCGGCATGATCGGCGCTGGCCAGCAGGTCTTCTTCCGTCAGTGTCTTCTGCCCCCCCACCGCGGTTTGGTAATGCGATGACTGGGCGCAGAACTTACAGTCCTCGCTGCACCCCCCCACCTTGGCGGCGACGATGGCGCAGAATTTCACGTCGCGACCAACGAACTTGATCCGGATCCGGTTGGCCCAATAGAACAGATCGTAGAGATCGTCGCCGCCGATCTCGGCCAGCGCCAGTGCGTCGCGACGGTCCAGAAGTTCGCCCCGCAGAACACGGTCGGCAAGAGTGGCAATTTGAGCGTTCACAGATTCTCCCTGATTTGCTGGCACGTAACCGTCAATCGTCGGCACTGGTGCGCGGTTAATACGGTTGGAAAAAAAACGGACCGGCGTATTCGATTCAGCGGCCGGGCAGGGGCGGAATGACATCAGTCATCGGTCGCACGTCGCGAAGCCGCAGTGCCCGCGCGGTGGCGTCGTATTCGAAGATCGCGACCTGGCCAGTCGTGTTGTTGACGACATAGATTGCGTCGTTGCCGCCGGCAGTCTTGGCGGTCACGATCTGGTAATCGCGGTCCCGCGCCGCCTCGGCGCGTGCGGGAGTACCGGCCAAATTGGCCCACGCCATCAGGATCGCCGTGCCCGCCAGCACGCCGATCAGAAGCCCCGTCACGGCCGATTGTTGTTTGGTGTTCATGATGATCTCAGCGGTAAATATCGTCGATTGCGCAGGACGTCGACTTTCTGCGCGTCATCCGCCACGCGAACCGGCCGGTGTGCCAGGCGCGGGCTGCGCGGGATTCGCCGGCGCCGGACCACCGCCGGGACGCAACGACGATGGCGGCATCGTTTCGGCCGAGCGAAAAATTCCCGCCAGATCGATCGGGTTCATCACCTGCAAGTGGTGTGTTGTGTCGTCGTAGTTCATCGCACCCAGTTCATCGTGCGTCATGTCGACGACCAGCACGACCTGATCCGGCCCGCCCGCCACGTTGCCGGAAACCGTCAGATAGTCCGCCCAGGCCCGCGCCGCGGCATTGGCGGCGGCCGGATGAAAATCCCGCGATATCAGCGGCAGGGCTAATACCGCGTTCAACCCGACCAGGCCGTACAGGATCATGGTTCGCTTTTGCATGGGCGACTCCTTGGCTAATCCAGATGCGTTCGTTTGGCCGATTTGAATACGCCCGCCACGCACAGGATCATCAGAAAGATCCCCAGCAGCCACGCCATCGCGACCGAGCCGTCGGCCCAGACCGTCACCGGATAATTCTGAAATCGCGGATCAATATCGGTGCCCGCGCCGCTGCTATTGGCAGCCAGGGCAACCGACGGCGCCAGAACCACCCAAGCCGCCGCCAACGTTCGATACATGAATCTTCGCATACCGCTATGATAACCAGGTATCGAGCGGCCGGGCAAGCGACCGAAAATCCGCCGTCGGCAGGGCGACCGTTTTCCACTTGGCGCTTCGCCGCCTCATCCGACCGCGGTATTCGTGCAGATCGACGCCCATTCCCTGATACCACCGATCGCGAAATGAGAACAGGCCCGGCCCCGGCGCCAGCGGTGTATCCACCCAATAGATGAACATGAGTACGGCCTTGAACCCCTCGCCAAACACGCGTTCCCATTCGGCCAGATCATCCACATCGCGTTCACCCGCCCATGTTTGCAGTGAACTCCGCCCGCTCTGGCCGCGCGCCGACCGGCCTTTCACATCCACCAGCAGATTCGGCCCGGACTTGCTGTATACCACGAAATCAAACGATTTCAGCCGTGCATTGGCAAACAAGGCCCGCTTGGCCTCATCGACCGACACATACGGCAATCCGCGTTCGCGTAAGAGCGATTCGAACGCCGCCTCGTAATGCACGCTCCGGTCGCCCATCCCGATGTTCACGATCCTACCAAATCTGCCCGCGACAATCACGCTTGTAAGGATCTCGCTAATTCGATTGATCCCGCGTCCCGAAATCGGGACAATCCGAATCTCGATCGAAACTGTTTCGATCTCCGTCCGGAGAGACCTTGAATGAAGTTCGGGGCTGCGACTACGTCCGATCCGCAACCGGCCGCCAAGCGACAGCAGGCAGCGATCGCCCAGCGCGTGCTACCGGCCTTTGACTTCACCGTGCCCCGTCGGGCAATTCCGCCGGGGTATGGAGTGGCGATGGGGCTTCTGGCGGGCTGCCTGACGCTGATCCCGCTGATTTATCTGGCGCTGCTGGCTTTTCTGCTGTACCTGGTCGCCTGGCACACATACCAGAGTCTTGCCACGCTGTCCCAGGGGCCCTATTTCGCATTTCACGTTCCCATGGCGTTGCTCGGCGGATCATTGCTCCTGTTTCTGGTCAAGCCAGTCTTCTTTCGCAAACGCCCCGACAAGATCGACGTGGTTTCCATCAGCCAGACGGATGAGCCGCTGCTGTTTGCCTGCGTCGCCAAACTGTGCGCAGCCATCGGATGCGTGCCGCCGTCGCGCATTGAAGTCGATTGCGACGCCAACGCCCATGCCCGATTCCAGCGTGGGATTATCAGCGGCGTACGCGGCGATCTGGTACTGCGGATCGGCCTGCCACTGGCGCAGACGCTGACGCTGCGACAGTTCATTGGGATCCTGGCGCACGAATTCGGGCATTTCAATCAGCGCCACGGCATGAGCGGATCGTATCTGATTCGACGGCTCATGCACTTCTTTGCCCAGGTTGTCTTTCAGCGCGACAAAATCGATGAACGCCTGGCGCGTCTTCGCTACAGCAACTACGGGCCGCGAAGAGCATGTTTCTGGCTGCTGTCCGGCCCGATCGAAGCGGCACGCGGCGTCTTGTGGCTCCTGCTGACCGTCGGCTCGCTGGTGACATGCGGAGTTCTGCGCCGCATGGAATACGACGCCGACCGCAACGAAGCGCTCGTCGCCGGCACTCACGATTTCGTGCTCACCTGCCGACATGCCGTGTTCCTGCAATTGGCCGTTCAACTGGCTCGTGGCGACGTCACGCAGACGTGGGAGACACGGCGGCTTCCGGACAACCTGCCGGCGCTGATCGCCATCAACGGCAAATACGCGTGGCGAGATCGCGACAAGCTGCTGGGCCAAATAGAGCAACAAACCACCGGCTGGCTGGACACTCACCCTTCCCTGCACGATCGCATACAGGAAGTCGAGCGGCTTAACGCCGAGCCACTGCTGAAGCTCGAAGCGCCTGCCACGTGGCTCTTCAGCGATTTCGAGGATCTGTGCCAGCGCGCGTCGCAGGCCACCTATCGTCGCGTATTCGGTGCCGCCGCTTCCGAAACCACGCTGATGTCCTCCCAGGCGCTGGGCCAGGAGCGTCTGGCCGAGCGCGAAGCGATCAAGACGCTGCGTCGCTATTTGCGCGGCCACATTGTTTCAATGCGGCCGGTCTTTCCTGATGTGGACGCGGATCGTCCCATCGAGGTCAGCCCGGCCGCGGCGATTGAGTCGCTTCGATCCGCGCGTGAGCGCATGCTCGCCGCGGCGGGTCGGCTCGGTCCGGGCGTGCAAAACATTGCCAAGGACACCGTCACTCTGGCCGCATCGCGGGCGCAAATGGCTGTGTGCGAGATCTTCACCCGATCTCCCAACGCCGCCAGAATCCACAGCCGGGCCTACCGCACCGTCCGCAAAACCCAGCCGTCGCTCAATCAAACGCTCGACCGTTACACGCCTTTCGCCTCCGCCGCGTCGTTGCGCCTGACCGGAGCGCTTCGCTTGCTTCAAAGTGACGGCGTGCGATTCACCGGCTCCAGAGGCACGGAATATCCCCTGGCCCAGCGACGCATCCGCGCCACGCAACTTCTGGCCGTAAGTCGTGTGCTGGAACGAATCTCTCTTCGCATGAACCGACTGGGAAACTCGTTCATATCCATTCGCGTGCTGATGAGTTCGCACAACAAGAACCGGCCCAACCCGCCGCTGGTTCGCAAGATCCTCGCGGAGGTCAAGGACGCCGACGAAATCATCCGCGAGGCGTCGAATGAGCTTGCACCTGTGGCGTTTCCGTTTCCGCATGCAACGCCGGGCATTTCCATCGCCAGCGTTGTCGCTCCGCGATTTCCGGCCGAACGCAATCCCGCCGACGCAATCAATTGCGCCGCGACGGCGCTGAGCGCCTATTCCGTTCTGGTCATCCGCGTTCTGGCGGAACTCTCGCAGATCGCCGAAGAGGTCGAGAACGCAGTCGGTATCGAGCCGCTGCCGGCGATCGAGCCGCTCGATAAACCCGCCGTGGCCAACGACAGGCCGGCGGACGTCAAGCGATACTGGATCAAATACAGCGGCCGCGCCGCTGCCGGGATCGCGATGTTCACGTTTCTGCTTTGGTTGAGCATTCATCCGCCAGTGGTACCAGCCATGCCCTGGGACAACGGCGTGTCGCCGGCCGGGTATCAGCCGGATTCATTTCATGTTCCGTTCTCACGGCCGCAGCAGGAGATTCCGCAATACGCGCCGCAGCCGCCGATCGGAATGCCCGTGATCCCACAAATGCCTGCGCCGACGATCCCCAATTTTCCGCAGCCGCGCACGCCGACAACTCCAAACTTCCCGCAGCCCCCGACTCCGATTGCGCCAGCCATTCCGCGCCGGCCGAGTATGCCAACTCCGCCGCCCAGGCCCGCGACTCCGCCACCACAGCCGCAAATTCCGGTATTTCGACCCCCGCCCATGCCGCAGCCGCGTATTCCCTCGCCACCTTCAGGTTCCGGCGGCCGGGGAGGCTGACCGTGGCGGGCAACGCGTGGCGACGCTGTCTGCCGTATTCGGGTTCCCTGCGCCCGTCTTCTCAACCGATCTTGAATCCGATCGCGCTCTTGAACGGCGTCGTGTCGGGGCAGGTGATCACAAGACCGTCGGCCTGCTGAGTCCAGGAGAGTTTGGATTCGCTGCCCAAAAGTGAGACGGCCTTGATCGGCCCGGCCAGAGCGGCGGCGGCCGTGCCCAGCGAGGTGATCTTTATCTGGGCGCCGGACCCTGGTACCGTCATGCAAAAAGCATACACGCTGCCATCTTTTCCCATTGTAAACCTAAAGTCTTCGTTTGTGAACGCATAGCTGGCCTGCCTGCTGGACAATGCGCCCGTGGGCAGTTTGCGGCTGCCTTCGCCAAATTTGCTCCATGCCTTGCTGCCATAGATCCCATCGCCATTGATCTTCATCCAACGCCCGATTTCCGCCAGCATCGTCTTGCTGGCGTCGTCAAGCGAACCGTCGGGCTTGATGGGCACACAGATGGCGACGGCCCCATCGCGGGAGACGCATTCGAGCAGATGCCGGATCACCATGCCCGAGTCGTAGACGAAATTCGGCGCGTAAAACCAGTCACCCACCTGCGATTCGCCAATCCACGGCTGGTCGGTCTTGATCGCGTCAAAGTACTTGCTTTCGGCGGTGTTCACGATGCCGTTGTTGGCATCGTGGTGCTTGACGATCGCGAAGGTGTCGATGGCGCCGCGCCGCGCAGCCGTGCGGTTGAAGTAATGCGCCAGCACGCGCGCCATGGCATCGCACTTGTAGCCCATGCCGGTGTGATCGCCGGAGAACGGCCGGGTGGAATTGCCGTCGGTGTAGATGAAATCGGGATCGTATTTCTCGATCACGTCCATGATGCGAAGCGCCCACCACGTGGCATACCAATGCGCATACTGCTGGTGGTTCGTGTAAATCCCGTTGGGCGGGCTGGAGCCGGTTCTGTCATACGAATTATAGATGCCGGCATACTCGCGCATGTTCACGGTGTAGAGCAGTCGCGGGTCGAAGCCTTCCCACCATTTGCCCACGCCGTCCGCAAGCGTCAGCCGCGCGCCATCGTAGGGCACCCCAAGCTTGCCCTGGTCGTTGGTTCTGTCGCCGGCAAAGGCAGACTGATACCAGAACCAGCCGTAATCATGGTGAAAGGTGACGCCAAAACGGATTCCCGCGGCGCGCGCCGCCTTCTGCCAGGCGCCCAGAATATCGCGCTTGGGGCCGAGGTTGACGCTGTTCCACGGCTGATATTTCGAGTCCCAGTTGTCAAATTGATCGTGATGCACTCCCTGGATAATCAGAAACCGTGCACCCGCGTCGCGATAGAGATCCACCAGCGCGGCCGGATCGAGCTTGGCAGGGTTCCACGTGCGGAGCACGTCCATGTAGCCGGTTTGCGACGGATGCCCGTAGTCGCGAATATGGTTGCGGTAGGCGGGCGTCCCCTCCTGGTAAAGTTTGCGGGCATACCAATCGCCGCTCTGGCCGGCCGCTTGCGGACCAAAGTGTACCCAAAAGCCAAATTTCGCCTCGCGCAGCCACGCGATATCCTTGACCGGATACGTCTTGGCAATCGATTCCCAAGTCGGCTCAAACGGCCCTCTTTCGATGGGGAAGTCCATCTTCGCTTCAGGAAAGTCGGCCGCAATGCCCAGCGGTACGGAGCCCAGCGCCGGCCGGGGCGACGAAATCGACGGGATTGCCGGCAGCGGACCAATCGGCGGTAGCATTGGCAGTGCTGGCACTGTCGCAGGCGCGCCGCCGCCAGCGGCAGGCGGAACATCAGCGGCCAGCGTTCCCGGCGGCAAGACCTGAGCGGCCAATCCCGCCACGGTGGCGGCGGTTGAAGCCTTCAGAAAGTCGCGACGGCTGTATGGAGTTTTCATACGGATACATCCTCTGTGATTCGTATTCCTGCCGAAAAGCGCGGATCCAGTAGTAGTAGAGCATACCGGGGATCGCACTGGTGTCGCTACAACTTGTTGCGCTTGTGCCGTGGGCGATCTTTGCGGCGGTCTGCTCGCTGAACATGAGCACCAGGCCCTCGAGGGGGTCGAGCTCGAACGGCTTGATGCGGAACACGGACTGGCGCAATTGTTCGACTCGTGACATGATCTGATCGCTTCCGCGGCGAGCAAGCCAAACCAAAATTTGTCCGCTAACCAAGCCTATCGGACCACCTCGATGTTTTCAAACGGGTTGTCCATATCAATCAAGAGCCGATGCCTGCGGCTCCAGCCAATCGGCTTGAATTTGCGCATCTGAAAATGGATACCCGGCCGAAGCGCCCGCCGATGGCAGAGTCACCGCTTCCCTTGCCGCGTTCGTGCCGGCCCCGGAAATCGTGCCCGCCGTTCCCGGCACGAGATTGATCGTCGCGGGAGTGGCCATAGATGCAGTCGCTGTACCGGTCGCCGCAACGGCCGCACCGCTGGCGGTGACGCCTGAATCGGCGCTGTCGCCACTGGCGTTCAACGTGGCCCCAAGGTCGTTGATGATTACTGCGATATCGTTGACATTCACCAATCCCTGATTGAGAACGTCCCCGCCGGAATACCCGAGTGAATTGCCCAGGTCGTTAATCGCCCTAGTCAGGTCAGTGATGTCCACGTTTCCATCCAGGTTCGTGTCGCCGACCGGGACATACTTCACCTCCACGTCCCCAGCCGGAACGGCAACCGGGTCCGCGTTATGGTCGCCATAGCCCACCGCGCGGCTGGCGGCCGCGTGAGGACCGGTCACCAGGGAACTCATGATGGTCTGGTTCTGCACCCACGTCGTGATCCGCGACAAGGGCGAGTTACTCTCATTGGCCAGCAGAGTGTTATTGGTGACATCCAGCAGACCACTGATAGAGAGGCTGTTTACCGTGAAGACAGTTTGATCTGCCTGCGAATCGGACTGTGCCAGCGCCAATTCCGCCCCGGCCGCGATCGAGATCGTGCCCAGGGAGTAATTCAACGTGCCCGCGCCCACAGCGTTGGCGGGAATTGTAAACGAGCCGGCATTGATGGCGACGGTATCGTTAGCGCCGGGCGGATCGCCAATGATTTCCAACGTGTTCTGACCGGCTCCGCCGGAAAGCGATATCCCCCCCGCCGGCAGCGGATCACCGTTGGAGAAATCCAGGACGAAGGTGTCGCCGCCGGCTGGGCCGGTGTAGGTTACGCCACAGATATTGCAATAGCACACGCACTGATCGGGGGTGCCGGTGGGAGTGGCCTTGTTCCAGACGTCCACGTGCAGCCCGTCGGGATCGAGCCTGAGATATTCGACGCCCGCTGAGAGAGACATCGGCTGTTGGATCGTCAGCGAGCCCCACACAGTGGCAGAATTTCCCGCTATGTCGGTGGCGGTGGCGGAGATGGAATACGTTGCCGCGGCCAGGGGTGGAGTCATGGTGTTGACGGGCAGAGTCCAGCTTCCATTGCCGTTGTTAACGGCCGGATAGGTGATGCCATTGACGAGCACGCTGATTGCGGCCGACGGATCGTTGGCAGTGCCGCCAAGCGGGGGCGTTGTATTGGTGGTGACCAGAGAGTTGATGGTGACGATTGGGGCGACGGTGTCGATGGTGACAAGCAAGGCCGGCGAAGCCGCAGACTGCACGCCGCTAACGGTCTGAGATACTGTGAATGAATGCTTGCCGTCGGCCAGGGTGGTGATTCCATTGGTGGCCACGACGCCGGTCGTGCCATTGGCAATTGTGCTGCCGATGGGCAGGCCGTCGACATAAAGGGCGATGGTGGCGCCTGCAGTGACTCCCGCCACCGAAAATTGAAGAGCCTCGGCGGGCGTGGAATTGTTGAGATTGGTGATATCGTCGGAGTTGGACGCGCCCGTGTCGCTGGCGGCCGACAAAATGGGCGCCGCGGGCGTCGGGACCGAAATCACTTTGAAAATACTGCTCTCGGCGGATTGGCCAGCGCCGTCATCGACATGCAGGTATACTCCAGTTCCGAACTGCATTACGGTGATGCTACCGGTCCACAGGCCGCCGGTGAAAGTAGCACCGGTCGGCGTGATATGAATCGAAGTCGACACGCCAACGCTGGCCCTGAGGTCGACAAGCGGCCAAACGCCGCTTTCGGTATCGACCGGAAAGCCGTCGCCCGTCAGAAAAGCGCTGGACCCGATGGTCGCATAGGACGGGTTCGGCGGAGTGGCGGTTGTCCAATAGTACGTTTGCCCGCCGGTGTATGTGGTGACGTAATAGGTCGCTCCCGCCGCCAGTGTGATGGGCGTGGAGAGTTGCGTCTCAGTCCATGTCGCGGACGCGCCGGAGACTGCCTGCGTCGCGAGCAATGTCCCCGTGCTGGACCATATATCGACCTTGGTGCCGAAATAACTGCGGACCGCCGTCACCTGCATGCTGGCGTTGGGAGTAAACGGGTAGCCCCATGTATAGGCGGCCGTGTTGCCGCTGTTTGTGGCCGCGATGCCGTTGAGCAAAGTCTGCGAGGAAATGCTGCCGATATACCCGCCAATCGAGGCCGATCCGTTGTAATTGGCCAGAAAGCCGTTGGCATCCTTGGCCGTGAGCGTGGCGGTGAATGGGAGACCGACACCCACGACGGAGGGGACGGTTCCCCAAGCGAAGCTGGCGACCGCCCCGCCCTGTACAGCAAACGCGTTGCTCGTCACGCTCGCTCCGCCGCTGGTCGCGGTGATTGCTGCCGCAGGATCCTCGCCGGCGATCGTGACA
>Ga0181520_10001161_pt1 | contig 54869 bp, 43 predicted proteins | sample PEATcosm2014_Bin_29_FD_132451 | JGI IMG/M metagenome (GOLD analysis project Ga0181520, IMG submission 132451) | Peatland microbial communities from MTU Mesocosm Facility, Houghton, MI, USA - PEATcosm2014_Bin02_30_metaG | ecosystem: Environmental > Terrestrial > Soil > Wetlands > Peat | place... | reverse complement strand
GGCTTGTTGACGTGCTTGATCTCGGCCAGGAAATTGATCAGGCCGGGGAGATCGTGGCCGTCGATGGGGCCCATGTAAGTGACGCCGAGCCCTTCGAAGATCTGTCGGGGCCAGAGAACGCCCTTGACGCCGTCGCAGAGGGCGCGCCAGGCCATTTCGACGGCGCTGCCGATGTTGGAGGGAAGGCGATGGACGGCCCGTTCGCTGACGCGCTTGAATTCGTCGTAGGTGGTGGACACGCGGACGCGCTCGAGATACTGGCTGAAGGCGCCCTGCGGCTGGGAGATGCTCATGCCGTTGTCGTTCATGACGATCAGGAGATTGCGGCCGAGCGTGCCGGCGTTGTTGAGACCTTCAAACGCCAGGCCGTTGACGATGCTGGCATCGCCGACGACGGCGACGACATGGTTGTCGCGTTTGAGGATGGCGTCGGCGCGTGCCATTCCGACGGCGGTGGAGATGGCGGTTCCTGCGTGTCCGACGGCGAAGAGGTCGTAGGGGCTTTCAACGGGGTTGGGGAATCCGCAGACGCTGCCGCGTTTTCGCAGGCGGGCGAATTGGCCGGCCCGGTCGGTCAGCATCTTGTGGGGATAGCATTGATGGCCGACATCCCAGAGGAGGCGATCCGGGCCTTTGGGAAAGGGCCCGAAGTTGTAAACATAGTGCAGGGCGATGGTTAGCTCAGTGACGCCGAGGTTGGAGGCCAGATGGCCGCCGTTGGCGCTGACGGCCGCGATGATCTGCTGGCGGATTTCGGCGGCCAGTTCGGGCAAAACTTCGACGGGCAACTTACGGAGATCGCTGGGTTTATGTATCTGGTCGAGAATCGGTGACATTGATCCATCCTTCGAACAGGCCGTAGGTTAACGGGAATGGGGGGATTCGTCTATGGGACCAGGCGATCACGAATGGCGTTCGACGACAAACCGGGCGATGGCGCGGAGGCCGTCGGCGGGCTGGCCGAGGGACGCGACGGCGTCGAGGGCGTGCTGCAACTCGGTTTGGGCTTGCAGGCGGCTGGCGTCAAGGCCGATCAGGGATGGGTACGTCGTTTTGCCGTGGGCCACGTCTTTGTTGGTGGCCTTGCCGAGCTGTTCGGGCGTGCTGGTGACGTCCAGGATGTCGTCGATGATCTGGAAGGTGAGGCCGAGGTGCCGGCCGTAGGAGTCGATGGAGGTCATTTTGGGGTCGCCTGGTTGCAGTCCGGCGGCCAGAGCACCGAGGCGGCAGGAGGCGGTCAGCAGTGCGCCGGTCTTCATGCGGTGAAGGCGTTGGAGTTGCGACAGATCGGTGGGCCGATCGGCGGGGTCGATATCCAGCACCTGGCCGCCGATCATGCCGGCCGGGCCGGTGGCGATCGCCAGTTCCTTGATGAGATCGGGGACGAGAACGGGCTGGGCCTGTTCGGCGATCAATTGAAAGGCCATGGAGACCATCGCATCGCCGGCGAGGATGGCGATGGCCTCGCCGAAGACCTTGTGATTGGTGGGCAGGCCGCGGCGGAGGTCGTCGTTGTCCATCGCCGGCAGATCGTCATGCACGAGACTGAAGGTGTGGATCAACTCGATTGCGCCGGCGGCGGCAAGGGCCGACGAGGGCGCCTGACGCAGATCGACCAGTTCGGCACCGGCCGGCTGGCAGGCTCGCCAGCATTCCAGGACAAGCGTCGGCCGAAGACGCTTTCCGCCGGCCAAGAGCGAATAGCGAACCGCATCAATGATCTTCGCCGGGGCGTCCGGATGCGCCAGTGTGAAGGCCGAGAGGTAGTCGGTGATGCGATCGGCGGCATCAAGCAGGATGGTTACCGCCTGCGGCAAAGGTGTGTCGGGTTGGGCTGTGGGGTTTGGCATGGGGTGAGACAGGATCGGCCCCGTCAGGTGGTTTTCTCGATGGGGATGGGTGCGGATTGGATTTCTCCATCCGGTCCTTTGGAAAGAAGTTCGATCTGCTTTTCGGCCGTCGCCAGAACGGCACGGCAATGCTGGATCAGGAAATTACCGCGTTCGTACTTGAGAAGGCTTTCTTCAAGGGCGACCTGGCCGCGTTCGATATCGGTGAGGATCTGCTCAAGCTCGGCCAGAGCCTCCTCGAAACTGCGCGGCGGGATTTGGTTCTTACGGGCCATGCGGGATTGGATTATAGAGAACCGCCGCGCCGGCCGCGAGGGGGTGGCCGAAACGCGACAAGCGACATCGTGATTTCGCTTGCAGCATTGGCCCCAGGGGTTAGATCATGCTACACTAGCGATCAGCCGTTCAGGAGGATTTCGCATGGCTTCATCAAGGAGCACCCTCACTATCAAAGGCCTCCGCAAGCGACAGATGGCGGGCGTGGCCCAGCGGGCCGGCAAATTGGGCATGACCCCTGAGCGTTACGTCAAATATCTTGTCGAAGAAGACTTGGCGATTTCGCCGGAAGCCAAGACAACGACCTTCGACGAGTTGATGGGGCTCGGCCGTAAAGTGGACGAGCGCGAAATTGACCGCCTCGTGGAGGCCGCCAAGACGAAATACCACCAACGCGTAGCGCGCAAGGGGTGAAGGCGTGCATGCACCGCCGAAGCGGATTGTGCTCGATACGAACATTCTGGTGCGAGGCCTTCTCGATCGGCGATGCGACTCGGGACGCATATTGAGTGCTTGCGAAGCTCGCCGGGTTGTGCCAGTGCTTAGTCGCAGCGTCCTGTCGGAGTACCGTTTCATATTGAACGACCCGGAACTGGTCGCTCGACACCCCGAGCTAGAGCCGATCAAGGCAAAAACGGCAATTGAACGGCTGATGTACGTCGGCGATCTCCTTCGCACGGTGCAGGCGCGTTTTGAGTTTGTCCGGGACAAGAAGGACGAGAAACTGATAGCTCTCGCCATTGAAGGGCAGGCCGATTACTTCATTACCACGGACAATGATCTCTTGGACCTGCCACACGGGCGCGACGATGCGGCGACGCGATTTCGCCAGCGCCTGCCAAATATCGAAGCTCTGCGTCCCGAAGAGTTTGTCGTGCGTTATGGGCGAAAATTGGGGATTGAGCGAGCGGATTTGCCGAAACGCTGATAACGCTGCTTGCGTCGGCTACCCGACTCATCGACCCCCGTTTGAATCATCGGCCGATAATTCGTAGCATTCCAGCATGGCCTGGATATGCGGCGGGTTGAGTTATCTGGCTGATTCCGAGGATCTGCCGATTCGGGAGATTCTCGTTCCGTGTCTGATTCTGTTCGGCATGCTGATCGTCGGAACGGTTGGTGTCACGGTGTTGCGTAAATGGCTTGGCCGCAAGGACAATGCGCCGGCCGGAGGGTTCTCATTCAACGACCTGCGGCAAATGCATCGTGACGGCAAATTGACGGATGCGGAATTTGAGCGCGTTCGCGCCAGGTTGGGCGGCAAGCTCGCCCGGGGCGGCGGGGGTCAGGGTCCGGGAAAAGGCCCCATGGAAGGGGACGGCGGGAACCGTGGCCGATAACTCCATAGCCCATCGAGAATTGTTGCAGCTTTGCGGATTTTGCCTTATCCATAGACCGATGACAGTTGTTAGAATAGGCGTTTTTAAGATGTATCAAGTCCGGTCTGTTTGCGGTTCGATAAGGAAGTTCGATGGCAACAAGCAATAGAAGCGGCGGCGGGAACCAGACGCCACCTCCACCCACCAATCCTCCGGGCGGACCTCCGGGCGGTTTTCGGGGCCGGCGCGTCACCACGTGCAGCTTCTGCGGCAAGAGCAGCCGCGATGTCGGACCGATGGTCGAAGGGCCGGGCGATGTCTATATCTGCGCCAATTGCGTCGATTTGGCCCATAACATCATCCGCCAGGAGAAGCGCAAACTCTCCAACAGCCAGCCGCTTTTCAATAACATCCCCAGCCCGCGGCAGATCAAGGAATTCCTGGATCAATACGTCGTCGGACAGAACTACGCCAAGAAGGCGCTGTCGGTTTCGGTTCACAACCATTACAAGCGGTTGAGCACGGCCGACAATCCCGCCAATCCGGAAAACGCCCAGGTCAATGACGTTGAGATCGACAAGAGCAACGTGCTGCTCGTCGGCCCGACTGGCAGCGGCAAGACGCTCTTGGCCAAGACGCTGGCCCGCATTCTCAACGTGCCATTCGCCATTGGCGACGCCACGACGCTGACCGAAGCCGGATACGTCGGCGAGGACGTCGAGAACATCCTCCTCAAGCTGCTGCAGAATGCGGATTATGATCTGGAATCGGCGCAGCGCGGGATTGTTTACATCGACGAAATCGACAAGATCGGCAAGACCCAGAACAACGTCTCCATCACCCGCGACGTCAGCGGTGAAGGCGTGCAGCAGGCCCTGCTCAAGATGCTGGAAGGCACCGTTGCCAACATCCCGCCGCAGGGCGGCAGAAAGCACCCTGAACAGCAATATATCCAGATGGACACCACGCAGATTCTGTTCATCTGCGGCGGCACGTTCGTCGGGCTTGAAGATATCATCCGCAAGCGCCTTGGCCGGCGGCAGATTGGATTCGGCAGCGAATCGATTCTCCCCGAGACCGCCCGCGACCGGGCCGATGTGCTGGCTCAGGTGCAGCCGGAAGACCTTATCGAATTCGGCATGATACCCGAATTTGTCGGGCGGCTTCCGGTGTGTGCCACGCTGGAGCCGCTGGACATCAACACTCTGATATCGATCCTGACTGAGCCGCGAAATGCACTGGTCAAGCAATATCAGAAGTTCTTCCGCATGGAAGGCTCGGAAGTGGAATTCACGCCCGGCTCACTGCGGATGATCGCCGAACGCGCCCTGAAGCGCGACACCGGCGCCCGTGCCCTGCGGGCCGTGTGCGAGGAGATCATGCTCGATCTGATGTACCGGCTTCCCGATCAGCAAACCGGCGCGAAATTCATCATCGACGAAGCGATCGTCGAGGGCCAGCAGAACCTGTTCGAGTTGAAGCCCGAGCGACGAAAAGAATCTGCCTGATTGCCGGGCGCCCTCAAACCAGATCGCACGCCTCGACGGGCATCCAGTGTTCGTCCTGCCCTTTCCATTTGACGTTGCAGCCAATCGGATTGGTCATTTCGACGGCTGGCTTCTTCCCGACCAGTACCGCGTCGACCGCGTCGCGCAGCTCGTGTGTGGTTTCCTTGCCGGGATTGCGCGGGTTGTCGTCCATGCGCCCTGTATACCGCAGCTTGCGCTCGGCATCGAACACATAGAAGTGCGGCGTGCGCAGCGCTCCGTATTTCATGGCCACGGCCTGCGATTCATCGCGCAGATACGGGAACTTGAATGCCTTTTGCCTGGCCCGTTCGATCATCTGCGGGAAGCCGTCATTCGGATGGTTCTCCGTCTCATTGGCGTTGATCGCCACGACCGCGACACCCTTGGGCGCGTAATCGGCCACGAATTTGGCCATGCGATCCTCCGAGCCGATCACGTACGGACAATGATTGCACCAGAACGCGACGACAAGCACTTTGGCCGCCTTGAAGTTCGCCAGCGAATATCTCTTTCCATCCACGCCGGGCAAATCGAAGTCCGGGGCGGATTGGCCGATTGCGAGTGTGAAAGCCATTGTATTCTCCTATTGCAAAAACTGACCAAGTCATTATGCTGAATAGACTGGCACGATTCTACGCCCAGTGGCGGAGGTACGGCAATCTGCTTGAGCGACAAGTCGGGACCAAGGACGCTTATTGCTTCTGGGGGCTTGGGGCTTACTCCCGTCCTGGCAGACAGGGAGCAGTCAAAGGGAGGTAACACATGTTGCCTGCAATACATATTCGCCGCAGCCGCAAAAGGCGGGTCGGTCAAACGGCGGCGCGGCAGGGTGCCCCGGTTCGCCGGGCTGTTTATTGCGTCGAGAAATTTGAGCGGCGAGTGCTTCTGAGCGGCGGGAGTCTCTTTGTTTCCAACGGCGACGCCATCTACAAATACTCGGCCTCAGGCGCGCCCCAAGGCAGTCCATTGGTGTCATCGTTCGACGGCATCGGCATTGCCGTCGCCGGTTCGGACATTTTCGTCCTTACGCAATCGCCCGACGGTGTTGGTACGGTTGGTGAATACACCACATCCGGGGCCACTGTTAATCGCGCCTTGATTACAGGCTTGATTGGACCGACGGCAATAGCGGCCTCAGGATCGGATCTGTTCGTGGCGAGCACTGGGCCCGCTGACAGTGCTACCAACCAGTTCGATGAGGGCGCAATTGGCGAATACAGCACGGCCGGTGCGATAGTAAACGCGGCACTCGTATCGGGGTTGGATGGGCCGGTGGGCATTGCCGTGTCCGGCTCTGAACTGTTTGTGACCTCTGAAGGCCAGTTCACCTGTGCGATTGGCGCATATATGACGTCTGGCGCGGCAGTGAACGCTGCACTGGTCACCGGATATTCCGAGAACCCTGCCGGCGTCGTCGGGCTCTCGAACCCGTCCAGTATCGTTGTCTCAGGCCAAAACCTGTTTGTTGAGAATGGCGATTCAAATGATGCAGCGATCGCCGAATACACCACCGCCGGCGCGATCGTGAATCCTTCGGTAGTGCAGACCAGCGCGACGGCATTGGCTGTCTCGGGCTCGGACCTGTTTGCCGTGGAAGCTACCGCCGGGGCAGGATCGATTCACGAGTTTACGCTCTCTGGCGCGGCGGTGAACACCTTTGCGAGCTTTAGTGGCAGTGGCGGAGCCGTTGCCATGTCTGGATCGAATTTGTTCCTTATCAACGGCAACCAGATCGGCCAGTACACCGTCTCGGGCGCGACAGTGAACGCCTCGTTGATGACGTTTCCCACGTTTACCAACCCGGGTATTGCCGTCTCGGATTCGGACCTCTTTACCGCCAACTCCAACAACGGCACGGTTAGCGAATTCACGACATCCGGCGCGACGGTAAACTCCGCACTGATCTCAGGATTGCCACATTATATTACCCTAAGCGGGCGCTATACCCAGACACTACCCGGCGGTCCGCTTGCCATCGCCGTTTCCGGGGATGACCTTTTTGTCACCGTCTTGAACAATAACGGACAAAGCTGGATAGGCGAATACACGACCTCCGGTGCTACAGTGAACGCCAAGCTGGTGACCGGATTGCAAGGTGCCGTGACGGGCATCGCCGTGTCTGGCTCGGACATCTTTGTTGTGGAATCCGGCGTCGCGCCCAACGGCATAATAGGCGAATTCACGACATCCGGCGCTGTGGTGAACGCAGCGCTGGTCCCTGATTTGGGTACGGTCGGCGGGTCGTGCGGCGGCTTGGTCGTGTCCGGGTCGGACCTCTTTGTCGCTTACGGAGGCAAAGTCAGTGAATACACGACCTCTGGGGCAGCGGTGAACACATCAATTGTCTCCGAGCCAGTTGTTTTTTATGGCCTTGCCGTGCTCGGATCGGACGTGTTTGTCACGTACGCGAACACGGAACCCGACGGTTCCGGCAATTTTGTTGGTGAATACACCACCTCTGGTACGGTCGTCAATGCAACGCTTATCTCGACGGGTTTCCCGTTGGGATTGGCGGCCGAAGCCGCCGGCCCTGCTTCCCAACTGGTCTTCGCCCAGCAGCCCTTTACCGTGGCCAGCGGAGCCGCGTTTAGCCCGACCGTCACTGTTGATGTGGAGGATGAAAACGGCAACATCGTCACCAGCGATGTCTCGGCTGTGACCATCGGCACCACCTCAGGCGGCGGGTCGCCACTATTGACCGGAACTACCTCCGCCCAGGCCATTAACGGTGTCGCGACCTTCAGCGACCTTGCTGTTAACACGCCGGGAACATACACGCTGACCGCAACCGACGGCTCACTGACTGGTGCGGCGTCAAGCTTATTCACGATACAAGCTTCGTTCGCCACGTTGACGGGCGGCAGCCTCCTCGTCCAGGGCACCGGCGGCAACGATGTCATCACCCTGCAAACCGATGGCGATGGCAACCTGACCGCGACGCTCAACGGCGTCACGTCGCAGTCGTTCCCTCTCACTTCGATCAACTCCATTGATGTTGAGGCTGGCGCGGGCAACGACTACGTCTCACTTGGCGCGGGTGTCCCCGGTTCCAGTGTCCAGGGTGGTCCCGGAGATGACACCATCTTGGGCGGTGCCGGCAATGACACACTCGGCGGCGGACAGGGCAACGATTCAGTCAATGGCGGCCCCGGCGACGATTCCATCAAGGGCGGACAAGGTGACGACCTACTCTGCGGCGGAAAAGGCAACGACACAATCTTCGGCAGCCTCGGCAACGACACGCTCCGCGGCGGCCTCGGTGACAACTCCCTCGACGGCGGGGCCGGCACAAATCAACTTTACGGCGGGCTGGGAAACAACGTCTTCTATGCTGTCGATGGAACCGCCGACCAGATTTTCGCCGGTGCGGCCACCAACGATAGCCTGTTTTATAGCACTACCGACAACCCCATTTTCGAATCGGGAACGATCCCGGCCGGGAATCAAACGCTCGTGAGTTGAGAAACGGGGTGGGTGCAAAAAGCGGAATCGGTCAAGATTCTATGCAATATCGCAGCTTGTTGGATGTTATTATAGGGAGCGGCTATGACCGATTTGTCGCACGATCAATCACTGCTGGCGATCGAGGATACTCTCGATCTCGTGGGGCAGAAATACCGCGTTCAGCGGTTGGTCGCCGGGGTGATCCATTTTGTGGCGGCGGGCGTTGTGCTCACTGTGGCGGCGACGCTGGCGGCGCATACGCTGGGGCAAGGGCGAATCACGCAGGCGATCGCGCTGGCGTGGGGTCTGTCGCTGGCGACTATGGCGGCCGTGTGGATCGGGCGGCCGTTGCTGTTTCGGCCGAGGCCGCTGGAAATGGCCCGGCTGGTCGAGGGCCGGATTGACGGCCTGTGTAATGGTTTGACCAACAGCCTGCTGCTTTCGCGGGCCGATGATCTGGCCGGCAGCCCGTTTCTACCCTCCATTTTCCGCGAGATCGCGGTGATGCTGGCGGATCGTCCCGTGGCGGCCGCCATCCGCTGGTCGGATCTGCGCGTGCGGGCGATCTGGCTGGGCGCGATCGCACTTCCATTCGCCGTCGCCGCCGTTGCCATGCCGGCGAAAGTCGCGCACGGCTGGGCACAGATGTTTCGGCCGGGCGCGTTCGTCCCGGCGATCGGATCAATGCACCTCATCAACGTCGATCCCGGCGATACGTCTCGCGTCTCCGGCCAGCCACTGGAAATCGCCATCGACGCCGCCGGCATTCTTCCGGCGCCACCGGCGCGCTTGATCTTCGATTCGGCCATCGACACACAAACGCTGCCGCCAACCATGCAGGGCGACGGCCAGGCGGTACGATACGGCTACCGCATCGATCACGTCGACCAGCCGTTCAAATACCGCGTCGAGGTCGGCGGCACTCAGTCCCCCTGGTACAGCGTCAGCCTTCGCCAACAGATTCGCCTGAGCAGCTTGAAATTGACCGCCACGCCGCCGACCTACATCAATCAGTCGGTGCCGATGCCGACGATCGACCCGGCCAATCCGAACTCGACGCCGGTTTCCGTTCCGCAGGGAACATCGGTTCACATTGTGGCGGCATTGGACGTTCCGGCCAGAAGTGCCATGCTGGCCGCCGGTGATGCCCCGCCGGTCGCGATGACCGCCGTTGATGCCGGCACGTTCATCGCCGATCTCGTGGTGCTTGACGACACGCCGGTGCAGATTCTTCCCACGGACGGCGGGCAGGTTCTGGCCAAGCTGCCGGAATCGCCGCTGCTGATTCACTGCCGCAAGGATCAGCCTCCAACGATCCGCATGATCTGGCCAAAGGAGGACAGTTCGGTTGCGCCCGATGCACCGCTGCATATCACGGCCGCACTGGGCGACGATTGGGGCGTCACGCGATGCCGCGTGCTCACCGCCACCAGCGCCGATGAGCCGATGACGCCCGCCGCCACCGTGAATTTCCCGGACAACAAGCCATCGCAGAGCGTCGATGTAACACTGCAAATACCCGCCGCACAGCGTACGAGCAATTCACGTCTTTTCGTGCAGATTGAGGCCACCGACAATCGCAATCTGCTGTCGGTGATAAAAGATGGCGGACCGCAGACGGCGCTGGGGCCGAAGATCCAAATCCGCTTTATTGATCCGGCCGCCATACAGAAACAGCTCACCGAGCAGGCCGATCAGCTTCGGGATCGCCTCTTGCAGATGCTCCAGATGCAGCAGTCGCTCAACGATCAGGCCATTGCCTGGAAACCGGCCGACAAGCCGGCGATGACGAAAATCGGCTCGGGCCAGACCGATCTGCGACAGCTCATGGTCGATACCGCAGCCGCGCCGCTCTATAACGGCGACACCCGCGCGGTCCAGAAGACTCTTCAGCTTCTGGCCGTCAACCCGGCCCAGGAGGCGATCGATATCTCCGCCGCGGCTGCCGTTGAACCCGACACCACGCAAAAGCAGAAACTCGACGATGACTTGCAGTCGCGGCAGCGGACGATCATCTCGACGCTGCACACGCTTTTGGGAACGGTGAGCACCGCCCGGGCCGCCGCGACCCAGCCCACCACGCGCACGGCCGATCCGCTGCTCAGCGAGGCCGACGCCCTGCGCAATCTCGATCAGGCTCTCCAGCAGTTCATGAAGGAGCAGCAGCGTATTCTCGATCAGCAGGCCTCGCTGGCCAAGAAAGCGGTCGACAACTTCGATCAGCAGGACAAGGACAAGCTCGACCAGCTCAAGATGGACGAGCAAAACCTCGACGCCTTCATGCAGAAACAGGTCGTCGATTATTCCAAGAACGGCGAGCAGGACATGTCCAATCCCAACATGCTCCGCGACCTCATGGAAACCTACGACGAAGTCACGCTGGCGGCCAATGCGCTCAAGACCCCGGCCAACGAGACAGCCGTTCCGCTGGAGGAAAGCGGTCTGGAGTTGGCCAAGAAGCTCGACAGCAACATCGAGAAATGGCTGGCCAACGTGCCCGATCACACCGATTGGAGCATGGAAGACCCCGTCACCAAGACCGAAGCCCCGCTGCCGGAACTTCCGCAGAACTTGCAGGATCTGGTTGGTGATCTGCTCGAACAGCAGGAGGATCTGCTTCAGGACGCGCAGGACGCCAATTCCAACTGGCACGATTCGATCAACAAGGGCAATGGCTGGGATGCGCTGGACGGGCCGATCTCCGACAATTCCGCTGCCGGCGTCACTGGCAATAATCTCCCCAACGACAACACCATGCAGGGTCGCAGCGGCGAAGGACGCACCGGCCAGAGCGAAGGTGAATTCGTCGGCGATTCGGCCGTCGGAAAGGGCGGCCGCAATACGCCCACGCGCCTCGATCCCACTCCGTTCCAGCAGGGCGTCGTCAACGACACGAGCAAAGACCCCACCGGGGGGGCGACAGGCGGCGGCAAGCTCAGCGGCCAGGGCGCTGCCGGATTGGAAGGGCCCGTCCCGCCGCCGCAGCAAAAGGAAGCCATGCAGCGGCTGGCCCAGAACGAGGCCCAGATTCGCAACGAGGCCGAGCGGCTCAATCTCGATTACCAGCTCGATCACTACGACAGCTTCCGCATGCTCGATTCGATCGCCCTGATGCGCCGCCTGGAATCCGATTTCCAGGCCAACCGCTATGACAATGTCCTGCAGCGAAAGGATGTTCTGCTGAACGATCTGGAAACGTCGCGTCTGCTGCTGGGCGGCCAGACACTCGTGCAGCACGATGCCACGCCGACCGGCAATCTCAAGCTCCAGCAGGATATCTCCGACTCGATGAAGGGCACGCTTCCCCCCGCATGGTCCGACGCGCTGAAACAGTATTATCAGAAACTCTCAAGCCAATAGGGCGGCGCGATCCGGCACCCCGTTGCCCAGCGGCTACTGATCCACGATCTTCACCACCGTGGCGACATCTCCGCTGACCTTGACGACGATATACGGCCGCAGAGTTTCGTCCCATCCCTTGTTGCGTGTCTGCACCTGCTCCTGGGTCAGTGTGGTCTGGCCGGGATAAAACGCGAATCGCACACCGGGAAGCTTCTCGGCCACCATCATATCCAGCGGATATTCCCAGTCGTCGCCGCCGTCGATAATGCCGATCTGGCGGCAGTGATGGGCATCGGCCACTTTGGTCGCCTCTCGAAACCAGTACAGCAGGTTTGGATGGGCGACGAAAAGGCGGGTGTCGTGGTCGTGAAGGAAAATCGAGTTGTCGCCAACCAGGGGATGGGAATAGTTCGTGAGTACGACCGGCACGCTCAACCAGGGAAGCAGTGCGGCAATCACCAGCGCCAGCTTGCGATTCATGTGCCGTTCCAGCGCGATGCCCACCAGTGGCGCCGCCGTGATCATGATCGGCAGATGTAGCCGCGCGTGCCACGGCTGCCAGCGCAGCTCGTAACAGAACGCCATCGCGGCGGCCAAAATCCCCAGGCCATAGATGGCGGCCTTCCCGCTGGCGCGACAATGCACCAGGATCAGAACCGCCGCCAAAAAAATGAGCAGCAGTTGCACCGGATTTGGCGCGGCGTCCTCGGTATTCCACAGCAGGCTGCGAAGCTGAAATATCGCCGGGGTCCGCTGCAGCGTCGTGGCCGGGTTGTCCGCGTCCAGCCCAAGCCAACCATGCACCGCCCGGATCGCCTGCTCAATACGGCCGGTGTAATCGTCCGAGGGGAGTATCAATTCCACGCCGATGTTGCGAAGCAGATTCGACGCAATTGTCCCTACCGTGCGCTGGCTGTTGATGTACTCATCGGCTCCGCGCGCACCCGAACCGCCGGTCCCGATCAGCGTGTGTGTGAACCGCATGTTGCGAACATACATCGGCGCGTTCAGCGCCACCGCCAGGATCGCCACAACCGCCAGCGGCGCCACCGCCCGCCATGTGCGAAGCCACATGAGTCCCAGCAAAAGCGCCACAACCGCCGGGGCGGCGAAGAGGTAATTGGTTGTCTTGGTGAGCATGGCCATTCCCAGCGTCCCTGCGCAAAACAGGATGTTCACCCATTGCATATCTCGCTGGTCGCGCCGAGCACCGACGAGTGTGCGCAAAACCGCCCAGGCCAGCGCCACGATCCAGAATGCGGCCACCAGATCGTTTTGCGTTGTCACCGCCTGCAAACAAGCCATCGGCAATGTGCCCGCCACGACGGCCGCTATCACCTGCCCGACCACATCCGCGCCCAGCAAACCCGCTATAGCCGAAACGCCAATGATGCAGCCACACCACGCGAACCACTGCACGAAGTCCGCAAGGTCGTCATCGCCGGTGAGTATCTGCAAGTGCAGGATGATGTATTCCGCCGCGGGCGGCATGTCGAGCTGGCGGGCGATGGCGGTCGGATAAAAGGCGACGTTGCCGTCCTGAATCCAGTGCAGGATGCGCGGCATGTGATAGACCATCGCGTCGTAATTGTTGGGCGGACCGCGAAACGCCACAACCGCCAGCGTCGCCCCGATCACCGCCAGCGGCGTCAACATCACCCATGCCAGCGCGCTGTCGGCCACATATTTCACACCCGGCTCATCCGAGTCTTCCTGGGTCCGCGAATTCTTGCGACTGCGGTGCTGCCGCCATAGCGCCACCAGCAGAACCGCATCCACCACGATCCATCCCGTCATCACCCAGACAAACACGATCCGATTGGCGATGCTGAGCGACTCGGTCATCGCAACCAAAATCACGCCCCACGTCGTGGAGGCGGCGAGAAATCCGTCACGCCAGCCGTCGAGTCTGGTACGCCACAGTTTCCACAATAAACCGAATGCCAGCAGTGCGATGATGACCGCCAAGTGTCTCTCCCAATGCGCTTCCGAACGCGGCCGGGCCGGCAGCCACGGCCTAAAGACGATTCTACGACGCCTCACTCGCGGAAAGTAGCGCCCCGAAGGCGGATTATTTGAAAAGCGACCGGTGGCCGAGATATCCGTTTTCGACAGTCCGTCGGTCAATGTCCGCTGCCGGCCGCGACGTCGCGCGCGATCGGACCGAGCGACGCCGTCGGCGACCCAGAACCACTCAAACGTACCCAGCCAACCGTGCGCGTCTCACCCGGAGGCAGTAGCTTGCTGGATGTGTCACCGGCCGGCCGCAGCAACACCTGGTGCGAACGTGGGTCGTCGACGTGCGTGAATCCGCCTAATCCGTCGGCCGCCACGAGTCCGGCGTCCGTCTGCCAGGCAATCGAAACCTCATCCGTCAGCGGGGCATCATCATCCCCTAAGTTCGTCAGCTCGAACTCCCACAAGGCGGTCGAAACCTGTTGTGCGGTAACCGTCAAATGCGCGGCGGGCGCTCGGCCGGACATCACCGCCGCCAGCGTCGGCCAGCGCCAATTGAGTTGATCGGAATCGACCGGCAGGCGATACCAGATGATACCGTGCAATTCCGGCGGGCGATCCGCCGCGAGGCTTTGCACGAGCGCCGCCAGCGCCTGTGGATCGGCACGCAGTGTCCGCCAGGTTGTGGCCTGGGGCCAGGGATTGTCCACCGATTCGGCCAGAAGCCCAAGGAGCTTTCCCTGTGCGTCAAAGCCGGCCAGATACGTGTATGTCGGCAGCGCAACCATGAACGGGACATGCACCCGGCTGGCCAATTCGATATCGCGCCGGGCCTCGGCGGTGTCGCACAGCGGCGAAAGCGAATCGGGCCCCACGGGCTGATGCAGCGCGTGAACCTGCAGCACGAACGACCCGGCCTGGCGCGCCAGCGGCTCAAACGCCGTCTGATTCAGCCAACTGGGCAGCGCGGTGATCGTCACCGCGATCGGGTGATCCGGTGATTGCGCCGCAACGGCCAATTGCACCATCCGCACCCAGTTGCAGAACGGCGTCAGCCGCGAATCCGGACAGTCAAAATCGATCTGGAACTCATCGATCGGGAGCTGGTTTCGCTGTGCGGCCGCGATGGCGTCGCGAGCGGCCGCCGCGATCGCCTTTGATGCCGCGGAATCCGCCCCAAAGGGATCGACCGCCGCGGACGAAATCGGCCCGATGCGAAGAACCAGACCGATCGACCGATGGCTGTCGCGCACGGCCGAGGCATCGAACGCAACAGTCGAGGTCTGTATCGCGTCGCCGTGGAACGAAATTTCCGCCGCGAGAATATCCAGACGCGAAAACGCGTCGCCGCGTTCGAGAACCGCCTGGCGAACGGTATCGATCCAATCGCGCTGGAAGACATAAGCCTGTTGCGGCAGGGGACCGGCGGCGCGGGGCGGGCGATGTGAAATGATCCAGAGCCAGGCCCCCAGTCCGACGACGGCGCACGCCGCGATCGCGCCGGCGCGCTGGCGATATTTCCATTCGAGAACAACCATGCCGTTTGTCCGGAAAACCCGACTCCCGCGGTGATCTTACGCACCGTGCGCGACCGGATGCAAACCGGAGGCGGCAAATCGGCCGTCTTGCGATGTCACCGTGAAACCGACGCCTTCATCCAGCAGGCGCAGGATATCGCCGCCGACGGCCTTGTTTCGCCAGCCGCTTGTCAGCCGCAGTCCGCCATTTGTGCCTCCGGTTTGCCGCTGATGCAGAAGCTGGGTGATTTCCTGACGGCTGGTGACGAGACTGGGATCGATCCCGCGGCCAAAACAAAGGCACTCGATGACGGCCCACAGGGCATCGCCGCGAAATTGCTCGGCCGGCGCAGGCTCGTGAAATCGCGCGACGGGGTGATCCGATGCCGGCATGGCCATCGCGCGCTGCACGGCCTGAATAAGCGACGATCCGTGTTGTTCCTCGACTGGACGTGGCAATCCCTTGACGCGATCCAGCGAGGCCAAATCGCGCGGCGGACGGCGGGCCATGTCCAGCAGAACCTGATCGGTCACGACCGAGCGCGACGGCAGGTCTTCGGCTTGCGCGGCCTGATCGCGCCACGTCACCAGTTCGCGCAGTACCGCCATGTTCTGCGGCGCCAGACCGATTGATCCGCGAATGCGCCGGCAGGCCGTGCCCGCGTCAAACCGATACAGTGCCGGATCGCACAAGGCAGCGGATTCCTCGATGGCGAACTCGGCGTGCCCGGCCTTGGTCAGCCGGCGCAACAATTCCGCGTGCACCGCCGGCAGATAACGCACGTCGTCGGCGGCGTAATGAAGCTGCTGATGCGTCAGCGGCCGGTGATCCCAGTTGGTCACCGTCAATCCCTTGCCCACCCGATGGCCGAGCAACTCGAAAATCAGCTTGGTCAGAGCCAGCGGATAATTCATGCCGACGAATCCGGCGGCGATCTGCGTGTCGAAGAGATTCGCCGGCGCACGACCGGTCAGGCGGAAGACCGGCTCCACGTCCTGCTGCCCGGCGTGAACGATTTTCAGCACGGCCGGATCGCACAATAGATCCCAGAAGGGCAGTAAATCGAGACTGGCCAGGGGATCGATCAGGGCGACTTCGTCGGCCGTGGCGACCTGAATCAGGCACAGTTTGGGAATGTACGTGAGTTCACCGATGAATTCGCTGTCGTAGGCAAACGTGCCTGTGGCTCGCAGCCGGGCAACCAGCGCGGCCAGATCGCCCTGGCTTGAAACCAGCGGCGCGGCGTTCCGCGGGACCAGGGCGTGATCGAGCGGTCCGGCCGCCGGCGCGGAGCCGGCCGCATCGGAGTGCGCCGTATCGTGGCTCATTTGGCGATGGCGGGATCGCATCGCTCGCATAGTGGACGGTTTGGATTGCTTGTCGTTTGAATCAGCGGGGTTGGACACCGAAAGATCCTCCGTGAAATCCGCGTATCGCGGTTTGGACTGATGGACTCATATTAACATGGACCGCGTCAAAAAAAGTTCCGATTATTCTCAACCCCGAAAAATTATCGCTCGAAGGGTCGGTCGTTTGACATATGGCCGGCAAACAAAAGAACCGATACCGCGAAAATTCGCTCTTTTCGCTTTTCGCCGGCCGGTCGTATGAGTAGAATTTTCCGCACGATGGCGCAACCAGGGCTGGCTGCGGTCGATCCGAAGGAGTTTGCCTGATGAATCTCACATACGCCGTGGACCGGCTTTTCGAGGCGGGATGGTTGCCGGACGACCTGATCGACTGCGAGCGATTGCCGGATGGACGCAGATATCCATCGGTGATGGCCGTACAGCAGGAGTTTGCGCGGGCGGGTCTGGAACTTTCAATCAAGCAGAACCTGATCTTCAACTGTTACCGCGCGACGTGGGCACCGGTGGGCGAACCACTCGACCCCAGCCGCGCCGCCGACAGCGCGCATGGCACCGTGGTCGGAACCTGTCAAAGCGAAGCGGCCGTGTACGCCCTGGCGCAATTGCGCGCCAGCCAGAACGAACGCCAGCTCACTCTGGCCGGGGCGGCGAACGAACCGGTCGCGTCGGCGGTGTGAAGCCGCGTTGGCTGGACTGACGCATGACCCCTTGCCCGCTTGCAGCACCCCGAATTCCCTCAATTGGCGACTTCGGAAATGGGCCTTGGGATCGGCTGGCCGGTGATGTGGCTGTACAAGACTTCCGGATCGAAATCCACGTCATTGGGCCAGACGATGGTTCCGATATCCGCATTCACGCTCGCCTGGGCGAAGTATGCCTTGTCCTCCAAAGGCGCGAGCACGCCGCCTTGACCGACGATCCATGAGGCGAAATCAAGACGCCCGGTTACCCCGTCGGCGAAGGTCAGCTCAAGGAGGTAATCATGCAGATATCGAACCGATGTCACGTCTGGAAACATCGCAATCTCCAATCTACACAAGCGGTTCAATCTTCCGCGTGGGGCGTCGCTCCAGCGTCGCGGCAAAGTTTTCGCGCAGCTCTCGGCGGTGAATCGTGGCCCATTCCATCACCATGCCCAGCGCACGCGGCGGCAGATCGCCCGCGATCAGTGTCGGCGGATCAATCAGAATTTTCGCCTTTTGCGATCCGTAACGTGCGTGAAAGTGCGGCGGCTCATGGTCGTTGTAATACATGGCGATTACAATTCCGAAAAACCGACTGATTTCCGGCATACGGTTATGTGATTATATGGACGCACACGCTCTTTGGCGATGCGGGCCGCACCCGTCCCAAGGGCGCATGACTTAAGCCACCGCCGCCGTATCCAGCAGCGTGGCCCACCGCCGCGGTTTGCGGCTCTTCCAGTTGCCCTTGTGCCAGACGTAGCCGACGATCAATGGCACGGCCACCGTCGCTTCGCTGTAGACCATCTGTTCGTAGACTGTGTCCACCTTGCCCCAACTGCTGGCTTCCTTGAGCGTGCTGCCGGACAAGGCCCCGTCGCGCACGTCGGCGACGGTGATCTGGATGGCGTATTTGTGCATGGGAGCATCGTTGCCGAGAACCTCGGCCGCCACGACGATGTCCTGGGCGAAGTTCTTCGGCACGCCGCCGCCGATCATGAACAGGGCCGTCTGCGGGTTCTTGATCTTGATCTGCGTCAATTCCAGAAAATCCTTGGCCGAATCGAGACTGACCTTGGGCTGATCGCCGCGGGCGCTCTGGTGGGCGATGAGACCGAACCCGGCCGAGCAATCGCTGAACGCCGGGCAGAAGATCGGCACATCCTTACGGTGGGCTTCCAGGACGATGCTGTCGGTGGTCTTGCCGTTGCGCTGGAGATAGGCGCCCATTTCGCGGATGAACTCGCGGGAGGAATAGGGACGGGGTTCCAGTTCATCGGCAATCTTCTGGACGGTTTCATCACAGACACGAAGTTCGTCCTCGTCGATGAGCGTGTCGTAGATGCGGTCGATGTGGAGATTGCGGAGCGTCGCATCGTCGAGCGTCGGGCTGCCGATGTAATGGCGGAAGCCCAGTGCCTCGAAGAAATCCTGATCGACGATGTTGGCCCCGGTGCTGACCACGGCATCGACCATGTTGTTCCGGATCATGTCGACGAAAACTTTCTTAAGTCCCGCGGAAATCAGCGACCCGGCCAGGCAGAGGATGATCCCGCAGTCGCGGTCGCGGACCATGCGGTCGTAGATGTCAGCCGCGCGGTGAAGATCGCGGGCAGTGAAGGCCATGGATTGCATGGCATCTACGACGCCAACGACGTTGTGGCGGGTGATGTCGTAATGGTCGATGGTCCTGGTGAGCAATTCGGATTTCGTGGGCATAAGGGTCTCCGTCAACGAAAAAAAGCCACCGCGGCACGCTACGGTGTGCCAGAACGCTGGCACCCGCCATTGCGAGCCGGGGTGGCTTTGGATTGCCATTGTGCCAAGATTGCGAACGGCGTCAAGAGGAATTTGCGGCCAGGTGCGCAAATGTTTTGTAAAGAACTGACCGTCAAATCCGGATTACCCCGAAACGCGCAGCGCGGATGGCGGTATAGTATAGTATTGGGCGGTCTCATATTCTGGTGCGGCGAGCTGCGAAGGAGAGTGTCGAATGTTGGGTTCGATGCAAAAATTCATCGGCGCCCTGGCGCGACTCTCTCTGGTCATTCTGGCCAGCGGGTTGTTCTGGTCAACGCAATCGGCCAAGGCGCAGCAAGACGACAAGATGCGCGCCTTAGAACAACGAGAACAAGAGGCTATCGCGCAAATGAACGCTGACGAGGCGCAGAACTTCCCGCCCCTGCGCGTCGCGGTTGAAAATGGCGATGCCGCCTGGGTCAAGCAACTTCTCGATGGCGGGGCCGATGTGAACCAGCAATTCGAGAATCACTTCACCGTGATCTATCTTGCGCCCACGCCCGAGATTGCCGATCTGCTGCTGGCGAAAAAGCCCGATCTGGAAATCCGAGCGGGCATGAGCGAGACCCCGCTTGAATCCATTGCAGAGGAATGCGCGCGAAAGAACAACGACCCCGCCCTGCGATCCATTTGCGATAGGCTCCTTGCGGCCGGCGCGCAATATACGGTTGACGCGGCCATCTATCTAAACGACATCGACCGGGTGAAGAAGCTGCTCAAGGCGCACGATCCCGAGGATCCTCCCTGGGTCAATGCAACACAGGGCGCGCACTCCGTACCGCTGCGCGTGGCGGCGATGATGGGCCGCGACGACATTTGCAAGCTGCTGCTGGATAACAAGGCCGATCCCAATGATTTCAAGCAGGGACTCGGCTTTCCCATCATAGTGGACGCGATGAGTCATCCGACGATCGTGAAGATGCTCATCGCGGCGGGGGCCGATCTCAAGACCCGCATCACCTGGCGCGGCGGCAAAGGCGGCCTAGTCATCATCGGCGACAACGCGACAGCCCTGCATTACGCCGGCGTGAGAGGGAATCAGGAATCAGTGCAACTCCTCATCGATGCGGGCATCGACGTCAATGCCGTCGACGCGTGGGGTCAGACGGCCCTTATTGTGGCGGTGCGAGAGGACGGCATGAATGCCGGTCGCGGCCCGGCGGCCGACGCCATCGCCAAGTCGCGCCTCGATGTGATCAAGTATCTCGCCCATGGCTCGTCGCTGACCGCGGCCGACACGCAGGGCCGCACGGCGCTTGATTGGGCCAAACAGATCAAGAAACAGGACGTGATCGACGCGCTGACCGCGGCGTCGCGGCCCACGACCCAACCATAAAACGAAATTGGCGAGCGTCTTTATTTCGCCATCGCCTCACGCCATACTTCGTCGATGGGCGATGAGTTGTTTGCATCGGCGGGTTCCGGCGGGGCGAAGCCGGCCGGGAAACCGGGGCGAAGGCGCGCGGAGACGGGGAAAAGGTTATCCGCTCCGGGGGGCGGGCCGGTGGTTTTGACTGTGGGGCAATTGACGCAAATGGTCGAGCGTGCGGTGGTGTCCGGCGTGCCGGCCATGGTTCACGTTCGGGGCGAGGTGAGCAATCTCACGGTGCATGGCGCATCGGGGCACGTCTATTTCACGCTCAAGGATTCCGCCGCCAGCCTGCGCTGCGCCATGTGGCGGGATGTGGCGTCGAAATTGAAATTCAAAATGGCGCACGGCATGGAAGTGATCGCCAGCGGCCGGATCGCCGTGTACGCGCCGCAGGGCGATTACCGGCTGTACGCGCGGTCGATCAATCCGGTCGGGCAGGGTGCGCTGGAACTGGCCTTCGCGCAACTCAAGGCGCGATTAGATGCGATGGGACTCTTCGCTCCGGAGCGAAAGAAACCGCTGCCGGCCTATCCGATACGATTGGTCATGGTCACCAGCCGTCAGACCGCGGCGCTACAGGACATGCTGAAAGTCCTGCGCCGCTTCCCCTGGCTGCGGCTGTGGGTCTATCACGTCCCGGTGCAGGGTGAAGGCGCGGCGGCGGCTATCGCGGCAGGCATAACTCATCTCAATTCACTGGCCGCCAGCGAATTGCATATTGACGCGATCCTGCTTGCCCGTGGCGGCGGATCGCTTGAGGATTTGTGGGCCTTCAACGAGGAACCCGTCGCGCTGGCGATCGCCGCGTCGCGACTTCCCATCGTCACCGGCATCGGCCACGAGGTGGATGTCAGCATCGCCGATCTCGTGGCCGATCATCATGCGCATACGCCCACGGAAGCGGCCCAAGTCGTCACAAGCCGCTGGCGAACGGCCCGCGACGCGATCGAACTGGCCGGAACCCGCCTGCGCTCCGGCGTGCGATCCATCATCCAGGAGATGCGCCAACGCCTGACCGGCATCGAGCGGCACCCGATTTTCCGCCGCCCAACCGATCGTATCGACGCCATGCGGCAACTTCTGGACGATCGCCAGCGTGCCCTGTCGATGGCGGTCGGCAAACGGCTGCATCAAGCCGAGCGCCGACTCGAAACAGCCGCCGCGAAATTCGAACAACGCCATCCCCGCCACCAGATTCGCCTGCGAACAACAGAATTGTCGGCCGCCCATGCCCGATTGCACCGGGCGTGGACATCAACCCGCGATCGGCTGAGGAACCGCATTGACGCCTTGGCGTCCCATCTTCAAGCAATTGGCCCGCGTCAGGTATTGGCGCGGGGATACAGCATCACCACGGTCAAGAAGACATCGCGGATTCTGCGAGCGGCCGCCGATGCGCCGCCGGGCACGGCCATTGTGACCCAATTGGCCGATGGGACTGTCGAGTCGGTCACGCGCGACGCGGCGCAGGGGCGGTTGTTTGAGGAGTGATGGGCACGATCACCCGTTCCGGCCACGGCCTGAGCGCAAGCGCGTTGCGGCCTTGCGAAGGTCGCTCATGCTGGTGCGATCCACCCAGGCATGCCTGCTCTTTGCATAATCGCCGCTCCCAGTGCCGAATTGTTGCGGAAAGCGGATCATGCCCGCGCGGCCCAACTTCTGACGCAAGACAGCCAAGCCTTCGCGACGGATCTCATCGAGCGTTTGAGTCATTGTCCTGCTTCTTTGTCTGAGGACTCACGGGGCTCGTTCTCCCTTGCCCGGCCTGCAATCAAGCCCGCTAGTATATGCCGACGAGTTCTCCCTCGTCCAAAACATGCCCGGACATGGCGGCCAGGAGGGCGGTCTTTTCCAAGCCGGCGTGTACGTCCAGCGGTTTGTCCAGGGCATAAAGTCGGAAATGGTAGTGATGCGTGCCATGACCGCGCGGGGGCGCGGGGCCGAGATAGCCGGGCTTCTTGATTGAGTTCCGGCCCTGCATCACTCCGGGCGGGGCTTTGGACTTGGCGTCGTTCCCGGCGCCTTCCGGCAGGGCGGTGGCGCTGGCGGGGATCTTGTACAGCACCCAATGCACAAAAGGCTCGGCCATCGGCGCATCGGGATCGTCTACGATCAGGGCCAGTTCAGCGGCCTGCTGGGGAACGCCCGTCCATCGCAACCCCGGCGAGATGTTCTGGCCGTCGCCGGTGAATTTGGTCGGAATCCTCTGGCCGTGGGCGAACGAATCGCTAGTGACTGTCAGGCTCATGGGCCACATCCTCTCTGGCGGCGTTGCCGAGGCCGTCGTCACTGATCATCATATCGCGCGATCGCGGCGCAAGACATGGGGCCGAAAAATAGCCGTGGGCACAGAGGTCGGCGATACTCGTATTACTGGCCGGGGTCGCGATGGCAGCGCGGTTCGCGGGCGAGGAGATCGGGGACGGCTGGCCGGTGGCGTTACTGGCGAAAGCGCAGAATTTCGATCCGCTAATTGCGATTTCGGGTTTGAGATCCCGATGGCGGATCAGGCGGAAAGGCTCTGGTCGCCGGGCTCGTCGGGGAGGGGGGCGAAGGGGGAATCGGGGTCGGCGGCGATATCGGAATCGTCGATCGGCAGGTCGGCGATGTCGATGTCGTCGGACGGCTCGTCAATGATCTCAACCGGCTCAACCAGCGGCGTGGCGGCCGGGCCGGCCTGGCGATTCTGGATCGCAAAGCCGATCGCTTCGAGCTGGCTGGTGAGGCGCGAGATGTCGTTCGGGCGGCGGATCGGGTTGGTGCGCACGCATTCCATCACGAGATTCGACAGCGGGATGGGAACCGCCGGATTGATCTGCGCGGGGGATTGGATATGCGTATCGCTCAGCAGGCTGTTCCCGGACTTCTTGATGCGATAGAGCGTCGGAACGTGCTGGCGCGTCAGGGCCCAATAGAGCGTGGCCCCGAAGTTGAAGATATCGGTGCGCACGGTCACCGGCTGGCATTTGACCTGTTCAGGAGCGATGTAATCCGGGGTGCCCTGAATGCGCTTCTTGATGGTGCCGATGGGGCATGCCTGGCCGAGATCGATCACTTTCACCGTGCCGTCTGGGCCAAGAAGAATGTTGTTGGGCTTAAGATCGCAGTGTACCAACCGGCGCGTATGCATGGCGTGCAGGGCGTTGGCGGTCTGCACGAACGTGTGGATGGTCTCCGGCAGCGTCAGCGGCGGGCGATTGTCCAATGCCAGGCCGTCGAACAGTTCCATCACCAGCGCTGCGTCGATCACGCGGCGGAGGAGCGTGCGGTTGACCTTAAGGTCGACGACCCGGCGGAGATTGGGGTGGTTGATCTGCCGGCCGACTTCGTATTCGGCTTCAAGCTGCTCGAAGAAGCGGTGGTGCTTTTCGTCGCTGATGGCGACATGCTTGAGGGCGTAGATTTGGCGCGTGGCGGGGTCGGAAACGGCGTAAATGCGGCTGCCGGCACCGGTGCCGAGGAAGTCGATTACGTCGAATCCGAACAGGGCTTTGGGCAGGGGATGGCCGTCGGAGGCTGTTCTCGGGTCAGACATCAACAACTCCAGCCATGGGAAACAGCCCTTCCAAGCAAACGGCGCTGCATCCTGCAAAAACGACCTGCCCCTCAGCCAACACACCGCGCCGGTCCGCATCCATTCTACGTTATGTCCCGTCCCTATCTAAATCGTTTGAAGGCGGTATTTGTTTCACCAAATCGATTGACCTGCGGGATTTGGAAAATGAAGCGGGACGGGCCGAGCCCATCCCGCTGTTAATATTACCCAAAATGCCCAATCATCCTATTTCTTCCATGCTTTCGCCTTGAAGTCGGCCAATGCGGCCTTGAGTTGGGCCTCGAGATCAGAACTCAGTTCGCGCTTCTGGGCCAGTCCGCTTCGCAATGCCGGGGCCGCCGAATCCACGTACGCCAAAAACGCGTTCTGGAACTCCTGGACGCGGGCGAGGGGCACATCGTCCAGGAAACCCTGCGTGCCGGCGTAGACGGCCATGACTTCCTGCTCGAACGCCATTGGCCGGAACTGCGGCTGCTTGAGCAACTCGACCAGCCGGGCGCCGCGATCCAGACGGGCCTGCGTGTCTTTGTCCAGTTCGGTGCCAAGTTGAGAGAAAGCTTCAAGTTCACGATAAGCGGCCAGGTCGAGTCGAAGCGACCCGGCCACTTTCTTCATGGCCTTGGTCTGGGCATTGCCTCCCACGCGCGAGACGCTGATGCCGACGTTGATGGCCGGCCGCACGCCCGCAAAAAAGAGGTCGGGTTCGAGGTATATCTGCCCATCGGTGATGCTGATGACGTTGGTGGGGATATAGGCGGAAACTTCGCCCTCCTGGGTTTCGATGATGGGCAGTGCAGTGAGGCTGCCGCCGCCGTGGGCGTCGGACAGCTTGACGGCGCGTTCCAGAAGGCGGCTATGGAGATAGAAGACGTCGCCGGGATAGGCTTCACGGCCGGGCGGACGGCGGAGCAGCAGTGAAAGCTGGCGATAGGCGGCGGCCTGCTTGGTCAGGTCGTCGTAGACGCAGAGGGTGGCCTGGCCCTTCCACATGAAGTATTCGGCCATGGCGCAGCCGGCATAGGGGGCGATGTATTGAAGCGGTGCGGGATCGGAGGCGGTGGCGACGACGACGGTGGTGAAATCCATCGCCCCGTGATGGCGGAGAGTCTCAACGACCTGCGCGACGGATGATTCCTTCTGGCCGATCGCGATGTAGAAGCATTTTACGCCGGTCCCTTTCTGGTTTATGATCGTGTCCAGGGCGATGGCGGTCTTGCCGGTCTTGCGGTCGCCGATGATGAGTTCGCGCTGACCGCGGCCGATGGGGATCATCGAGTCGATCGCCTTGATGCCGGTCTGGAGGGGTTCCTTGACGGGCTGGCGTTCGGCGATGCCGGGGGCGACGATGTCGAGCTTGCGGGTTTCGCGCAGGGGGATGACCGGCCCGCCGTCGATGGCGACGCCCAGGGGCGTGACAACCCGACCGACGACGGCCTCGCCGACGGGGACTTCGAGCAACCGCCCGGTGCTCTTGACGCTCTCGCCTTCCATGATGCCCAGGTTATCGCCGAAGATGACGGCGCCGATGGAATCTTCCTCAAGATTAAAGACCTGGCCCATGACGCCGGATTGAAATTCGAGCAACTCGCCGCTCATGGCGTTGCGCAGGCCGTATACGCGGGCGATGCCGTCGCCGACCTCGATGACCGTGCCGACTTCGTTGACCTGAAGCTGCTGGGAATAACCGGCGATCTCTCGCTTGAGAACGCTTGTGATTTCCGCGACGTTGATGGCCATTACTTAGACTCCGGATTGGAAAATAGTGTGTGCGATAGTCAATGCGGCGCCGCCGCGAGCATGCGCTGGCGAACCAGTTGCAATTGGGATCGAATACTTCCGTCGATCAGCTTATCCTGCACGCGCAGGACGATGCCGCCGATGATCGAATCGTCTGTGGATTGATGGAGGACGGCCGTTTTGTTCAGTGCCCGGCCGATGCCGGCCTGAACGCTGGCCAGTTGCTGCGGTTCCAGTTCGCGGGCCACGGTGATGTCGACGTCGATAAACCCCTGCTCGGCGCGGAGGAGATCGTCAAACGCATCGGCGACGGCCGGCAGCACATCCAACCGCATTTTCTCCGCCAGATACAGCATCGCGTCCAGAAGCAGTGGAGTGATCTTTCCCTCGAAAACTCGCTTGAGCATCGCCTGCCGTTCGGTGGTGCCGATGGCCGGGTCGGCCAGTACATCTCGAAGCTGCGGCACGTTATCGCCAAGCTGGCGAATCTGCTTCAGTTCCTCGGCGACGTTGGCGACCTGGTTGTGTTCGTGCGCCAGTTCGAGAATCGCCCGGGCGTAGCTGACGGCCAGCGGAGATTGGTGGTTGTCATTATGCATGGCTGTGGTGTCTCAGGCTCCGGCCTTTTGAAATTCCGCGACGCCCTGATCGACCAGATCGCGGTAGTCGCCGGGGTTAAGCTGGCGACGGAGAATCTTTTCGGCGACGCTGGTGGCCAGATCGGCCGTGGCCGCGTACACCTCGGTAAGAGCGGCGTTCTTCGCGGCTTCGATTTCGCTGGTGGCGCGTTCCTTGATGTCCTCGGCCTCCGATTGAGCCGCAATGCGGATGTTCATCGCGATTTTCTCGGCATCGGTCCGCGCGCCGTCAATGATCTGGCGTACCTTCTCCTGCGCCCCGGCCAATTGGGCGTTGTAATCCGCCAGCACCTTCTCGGCCGCCTTGCGCGTGGCTTCGGCGCGCTCGATATCCTTGCGGATTCCCTCTTCGCGGGCCTGCAAGCCTTTGAGAATCGGACCCCAGGCGAATTTGCCCAGGACGGCCAACAGACAGCAGAAGATCACGATCGTCGTGACGGAGGTGATTATCTCGGCCGGGCCCAGGTGCGTGGGGATCATCTGAGGTCCGGATTCATCGGCGGCCAGGGCGCTGGTCACGCACGGCCCGGCCAGAATGAGCAATCCCGCAAAGAAAAGGCACAAACGCTTCATGATCGGCTCCTGATACCAGGGAGGCATTCGACGCAAAAGCCGCTCGGCCGGCGGCAAACCGGCCGGGCGGGGTATTTTCGCAATCTAGCTCTTCAGGACGCCCATCAGGGCGACGACGACTGCAAACAGCGAAATGCCTTCAATGAGGGCGGCGCTGATAATCATGGTGGTGAAGATTCGGCCGCCGGCTTCAGGCTGGCGGGCGATGGACTCAACCGCGTGGCTGCCGATGGCGCCGATGCCCTTGCCCGCGCCAATGACGACCAGACCCGCGCCGATAGCTGCGCCCAGGTGCGCGGTGTAAGCGACCGGCGGGAAGAAATACGAGCCGGCCGTCGGTGCGGCGGTATCCGCGGCCAGCGCCGACACGGCCGGCAGGGCCAGCATGGCCAGGCCGAAAAGAAACACGATCTTACGCATGACACGATCTCCAAAGCCCACATAGGGTTGGGCCAGCACCCCGGCCCGCGAGTCGGCCTTCTACATGCCACACGGGCCACAAGACCCGTCAAAGGACCGCCGCTCTCGCCCGCGGGGGTCATGGATTTTTTCGTCGGTCGCTCAGCCGGCCATGTGAGCACCGGCTTGTCGGGGAGCGTCGGGAATCTGTTCGCCGTCCGTAAGATCGCCGCCGCCGACCGCTTCGTGATCTTCGTTGTGATGCCCGCCTTCGCCGGGCTTGTGCTCGTGCTCATGGACCACCAGAAGGCCGATGAACAGGCACGTCAGCAGCGTAAAGATATACGCCTGCAGGAACGCGACAAAGGTCTCCAGGCACATGATGGCGGTCGAACCGAGTACGATCGCGACGGACAAGGCCGTTCCGCCGCCGCGCCCCAGGCTCTCAAAGCCCGTGGCCACGAATCCAATCAGCACCGCCAGCAGGATATGGCCTGCGCTCATGTTGGCGAAAAGACGAATCGCCAGCGCGAACGGTTTGACCAGCATGCCGATGAATTCGACCGGGATCATGACCCATGCCATATACCAGGGCGCGCCGCCGAGGAAGTGCTTGAGATAATTCGACAGGCCGTTGGCGCGAATGCCGCTGATCTGCATCACAATGAAGGCAATAATTGCCAGCGAACCGGTCACGCAGAGATTGGAAGTGGCGGTTCCCCCCAGCGGAAAGCGTGGCGCACCATTGGGCAGTGTTCCATGCCAGAAGAATGCGGTTAGCGCGGATAGCGGCAGCAGCCCCAGAATGTTGTTGGTCAGGATGAAGAAGAACGTCGTCCAAAGGTAGGGCATGAAGCGGTCGGTCTCTGCGCCCAGCACCGGGCGGCAGACATCCTCGCGAAGGTACACGATGATCGCCTCGACCAGATTACGCCCGCCGGTGGCGACCTGCTTGCCATCGCGGTAGACCCTGGCCATCCACGGAAAGACCAACAACATGATGACCGCGGCGGTCGCCATCAGGATCATGTGATTGGTGATGATCGGCGTGTTGTGCCAGAAGAACTGGGGATGATCGACCACATGGTCGATGGGGCTTTCCTCGGCCAGGATAGGTGCAAGAGAATAATACATAGCAGGCGTCATTTGCATCGGGCGACCACCGGCCGTCCGGTTTTCAGCACACGGTTCAATTTCGTCTCACGCCGTCCGATCCCAAAGTACCAGGGCCAGAACGAGCAATTCGACGACCAGCAGGGCGGCGTAATAGATCATCACCAAGATGATCGTGTGTACGACGGGCACCTGCCCGACATACGCCGCCACGAGGATTCCCACCACCACGCCGACGACCCGCACGGCCGCCGATATGAAATATCCGACGACCGCCACCATCAGTCCGCGCTGCACGCACGCCGCCACCGGAATAGTCGATGCGATCGCCACGATCGCCGCGATCTCGCTGGCGGCCTTGAACGCCGGCCAGTCCGGCCGGCCCGATCGGGCCACCACCAACGCCATCAACAACCCGGCTGCGATCGTCACGCCGACAGCCGATGCCGACAAGGCAAGGGCGGCGTGCCGACACAGCCACGACCGCACCGGCGGCAAGACCGTAGTTGCGGTGTGGGCGGCATGGTCGGCCATCGCGGGCTCACATTGCTCGATCAATCCGGCTCCACAATCGCATGAACCAGTCGCACCTAGCGAAACATGCCTTTCGCCGCCTGCATCAACAGCCACAACCCGGCGCCGAATCCGATCAATCCGCCGACCAGCATGAGCCACGGCCCGCTGCCCAAAAGCCGATCGAGCCACCATCCGGCCGCGCCGCAGACCAGCACGGCCACGATGAACTCCAGCCCAATGCCCGATAGCCGATACCAACTCGACAAATCCGGTTCGCCCGCAGACGAATCCCGCGGCGACGGGCGGTTCGGGTCCGACGGTTCCGTCTCCGACGGTCGGTCCGGCGGTTTAACCATAAAAACAGACCAATCGGGGGAGAATTGCAGCGGCGACATCGTGCCTTTTGGCACACGCCAAGCCGCAACCTCCCGCACCGTATTTTGCGGGCGGTAGATTAGTGAACCGGGGTACGCGGGTCAAGGCGGGAGGCGGCCGCAACATGACAGGGTGACAAGGTGACAAGGTGACAGGGTGACTGCGAGAAAGTAGGTCCGTCGATTTGTCACCTTGTCACCCTGTCACCAAGTCACCTTGTCATTTCAGCCCCAGCACATCGGCGATCCCATACCTCCCCGGCTTCTGATCCGCCAACCAGCGGGCCGCTCTGAGGGCGCCTTGCGCAAACGTGTCGCGCGTCGTTGCCGCGTGCGTGAATTCCAGCCGCTCGCCGATGGCGGCGAAGTGGATGCTGTGGCGTCCGACCTCGTCGCCCAGACGCAGGGCGTGCATGCCGATCTGGCCCGGCTTGCGCGGGACATCGGCGCCGTGACGGTCGTATTGGAGTTGCGCGGCGGATTTGCAAGTTGCCTTGAGGATCGACTGCGCGATGGCCATCGCCGTGCCGCTGGGGGCGTCCTTCTTGAAACGGTGATGCGATTCCGTGATCTCAATGTCGTAGTCATCGCCCAATGCCTTGGCCACATCCGCGACGATCTTGGTCAGCAGCGCGATACCCAGGCTCATGTTCGCCGCCTGCAAGACCGGAATGCTCTCGGCCGCCACGTCGATCGCCGCGTGGTCCTTGTCCGCCAGTCCGGTCGTCCCGATCAACATGGCGATCTTGCGGTCGCGGCACGTCTTGAGCCAGTGTCGCATCGACGGCGGGGTGGTGAAGTCGATAAGCACATCCGGCGTCGGCCGCAGATCGAATGTGATCGGAAGCCCGATCGGCCCGATCCCGGCGATCTCGCCCGCGTCCTGGGACAACGACGGATAATCCGGCCGCTCAATGGCGCCGACGATCTTAAACTGGCCGCCCTGGCTGGCCAATGCGATCAGTCGCTGGCCCATACGTCCGGCGGCCCCGGTGATGGCGATCTTGGTCATGACTGGCCTTTGGAATTGACTCGGCCGGGTGGCAGTTTAGCCTTGGATGGATCGACGCCCAAGGCGCGGATGATGGCGTTCAGATCGTCCGCGACGACGACCGGCTGATTGGCCATCCGCCCTCTGGGCTTTTCTCGCGGAGCCACGTCCTGGGCGCTTTTCAGATCGATTCCCGTGTGATAGCGCACAGTGACGTTGGGGTCTTTCAGTTCATGGCCGGTGAGAATGCACACGACAGTGTCATCGGGCGAAATGATCTTCTCGTCCAGAAGCTGATGCAGTCCGGCCACGCTGGCGGCGCTGGCAGGCTCGCAACCGAATCCCCACCGGGCCACCATGGCGCGATGTTCCAGTATGTCATCATCACTGGCCTGGCGGACCACGCCGTTCATGATCGACAGCGCCCGCAGCGCCTTGGGAAGATTGACCGGCCGGGCGATCTCGATGGCGCTGGCCACCGTGTGCGGTTTGTGATGCGATTCGTCCATTGCCGCGTACATCTTCTGCACCACGGATACATCGTAGGCGCCGTTTTCCCAGCGCAGTTGCTGGCGGTTGACCAGTTCCGCCAGCGTATTGGCCCCGGCGGCGTTGATGATCGCCAGACGCGGGATCTTCTTGATGAGGCCCAGTTCCGCCAGCTCCGCAAACGCCTTGCCGAACGCGGAGCAGTTGCCGAGATTCCCGCCGGGCACGATGACCCAATCGGGGCTTTGCCAGTCGCGGGCTTCGAGGATGCGGTACATGATGCTCTTCTGGCCCTCGAGCCGGAAGGGATTCACGCTGTTCATCAGGTAAATGCCGAACTCGGGCATATCGACGGCGATCTGTCGGATACGGCGGAGGCAATCGTCGAAATCGCCCTCGATCTGCAGCGTCAGCGCCCCGTAATCCAGCGCCTGCGATAATTTCCCGACCGCGATTTTCCCCGATCCGATAAACACGATCCCCTGCATCTGCGCCAAGCCCGCAAACATCGCCAGCGATGCGCTGGTGTTGCCCGTCGATGCGCACGCCACGCGATGCGCCCCGACCATCTTGGCGTGCGTGAATGCGGCCGTCATCCCGTTGTCCTTGAAGCTGCCGCTGGGATTCAGCCCCTCATATTGCAGCAGCAGTTTCCCCGGTTTCATGCCCAGGTAATGGCCCAGCAGATCGGCCGTTTGCAGAGACGTGCGGCCCTCGCCGATGGTGACGATGTCGTTTTCGGTTCGATAAAACGGCAGCAATTCGCGGAATCGCCAGACCCCGGAAAAATCGAGCCGCCCTTCAAATACGCTGCCCTTGGTGCTCCAGCGATGCTCGAAGAAGGCCATGCTCTTGGGCACCGGCAGGCGCGACCAGTCGTACTGGATATCCAATAGGCTCCCGCACTTGCTGCAGGCCACCAGCGGCTGGGAAACAGAAAACGTGGCCCGGCAGGCCGGGTTGATGCACTGCTGAAAAGCGGCCTCGCCGCGTGTGGACGTCATGGCCGACAGGTTAAGCCCAACCCCCCGGAAGGTCAAAACCGCCAAAGGGTCGTCTGGTCCCGAAAGCGAGAAAATTCGCTCGCCAATCTAGATTACGCGCGCCCATTTACAGCCTGCTTGCCCTCGACGATGCGCCTCGTCTGAACTGATCGATTCAATTCACACTGGCATCCGGCGGAATTCGCTCCGGATCGACCCACGGCCGCAGCGTCACTTCCGCCACCAGCCTCGACCAAAGACTCTCCCCGGCGTCAAAAACGCGCACGCGATCCGCCTCCGTCAGCAGCCATGATCCGCCTTCCAATTCCTTCTCGAGCTGCCCGGGCGACCAGCCCGCGTAGCCGACGAAAAATCGGATCGGTGTCGCCCGATTATGCACCAGTGTTTCGATCTGCGATTTCTCGGCCGTGAAATGAATGCCTTCGGTCACCTCGATCTGCGATGCGTCCGGATCGCAATGGACCACCATCAGCGGCCCCTCGCACGGGCCGCCTTCGTGCAGCGGGCCCTCGACCGTGCGCTCCCCTTCCAGCACCTGTTCCAGCGCCTCTTTAACCGTGATTTCCAGCGGCCGGTTGACGATCAGCCCCAGCGCCCCATCCTCGCCGTGCTGCACCATCAGCACAATCGCGTGCGCGAAGTTGGGGTCCAGCAGGCGTGGCGATGCGACCAGGAGCTGTCCCTTGGTATTGTTCACCGCGCCCCTGCCGATCCTTCGTACCGCTGCCCGCGCAAGCCGATCCGCCCATGCGGGTCCGGCTTGCAACGGCACGGCCGATGTTATTATCGCTTGCGCCGATCGCGGCGCGCCTTGCGCTTCTTACTACCGATCTTACGCCGTCGCCGTGGCTTGGACATTCAGGCCTCTCCTTCAATTATGAGCCGCTCTCAAAATATCGGCCAGCACGCCGTAAGTCCAGTGTGCCCGCAATCCGCTCCGGCTTTTCCTGATTGACACCGCCTCCCGCTCGCGCCTAGGGTCGCTCAACAAAAGGAGCTCCATGCAGTTGAATCCCTATCTCAGTTTCAATGGCCAATGCGATGCGGCGTTCAAGTTCTACGAGAAATGCCTCGGCGGCAAGATCGTCTTCAAGATGACCTACGGCGAATCTCCCATGGCCGGCAAAACCGCACCCGATTCCCTCAACAACATCATGCACGTCTCTCTGAAAGTGGGCGACATGCTCCTGGCCGGCGCCGATGCCCCGCCACAGCATTACAGCAAGCCCCAGGGTTTTTGCGTATCGCTCAGCGTTGACGACCCGGCCGAAGCCGAACGCATCTTCAAATCCCTCTCCGAAAACGGCAAGGTGCAAATGCCCCTGCAAGAAACCTTCTGGGCCCAGCGCTTCGGCATGTTCATCGACCAGTTCGCCACCCCGTGGATGATCAACTGCGAAAAGAAGGCCTGAATCGCCGTCGTAGAGAACGCTCGAATTCGCGCGCCGGCCGTCTCTTCCTCCTCTCCCTGTACCCAGGGGGAGGACAGAGGTGGGGGTTCTTCGCCAGCGGCTCTGCAAGGTCGGGGCCGCGACCAATGCATTTGTGGTCAACCCCCACCCAACCCTCCCCCTGGGTATAGGGAGAGGGTAATGACAGTGGTCCCGCATGCATCTGCACTTGCCGGCCGGGCGCCAGCGCCGATAATCGCCGGCACGACCCTTCGCGGCCATCGCCGTGACCGGTCCACTGGAGTAACGTCATCGCCGCCATGCCATCCGATTACTCGCCTCGCCCGCCGCGACCGGCCGTGTTCTTCGATCGGGACAATACCCTCATCGTCAGCGACGGCTACCTCGGCGATGCCTCGCAGGTCCGCCTGATCGACGGCGCCGCCCCGGCCATCGCCCGCGCCCGGCGCATGGGATTCGTCATCGTCACCGTCAGCAACCAGAGCGGCGTGGCCCGCGGCATGTTCGATGAAGACGCCGTCCGCGCCGTCAATGCCGCTCTCGATGCCGCACTGGCCGCCATCGATCCCGCCGCCGTTATCGATCGTCACGAATTCTGCCCCTTTCATCCCGACGCGGTCATCGATCGCTATCGCCAGGAGACTCCGTTGCGCAAGCCCGGCCCCGGCATGATCCAGAAGGCGGCCCGCGAACTGAATCTCGACCTTCCATCAAGCTGGCTCATCGGCGACACCCCGCGCGACATCGCCTCCGCCCGCGCCGCCGGCTGCCGCGCCATCCTCTTCATCCCTCCCGGCATCGCGCCTTCTCCCTCCGTCGCCGAGCCCGGCCCCGTTCCTGATCACACCGTCACATCCCTCTCGGCCGCGATGGATATCATCCAATCCAACCCGCCCGCCCGCCGAATTACTCGATAGACGCCAAGACTCGTGCCTTTGCCCCGCCATCTCCGCGATCTCCGCGCCTCCGCGTGAGATTTCTCGTAAGTCGATTCCCACACTATGTTTACGCCCAAAACTCGCCACAATCCCCCTTTCTGCCCACCCTCGTTTCCAGCCGAATATCGCGGTTTACGCCAAACATCGCGTCCAAAACGTGCCCTAAATGTCGCGAAAAAGTTGGAACTTCGCGCGCAGGAGTTGGAACTTTGCCCGGCCGAGTCCAATCTGGGCGCGCGGAAAATTGAAACGATGGAACCGCGGATAAACGCCGATGAACGCGGATAAGACAAGAACCGGATTTTATCTGCGTTCATCAGCGTGCATCTGCGGTTGATCCGTCCGATTTTCGGAGCGGCCGCCAGGAACACCAAGCAGGCCGCGTTCGTTATCCATTGTCCATCATAAATTGCCAACCATGTCCCAAAGTCCCCGAATGTCCCGCAGGGGGGGGTGGGGGGCGGCCCACGGCCGAGAGGGTAGACAGTGGAAAGTAGACAGTAGAGCGACGATCCACGCCTTCCGCCTCACGCTCTCCTTTCTCCCCTCCACCAGCGCCGCGATCTCCTCTCTCGCGCAGCGCGACCCAAATGCAACCGAATGCAACCAAGGGGGGGAGGGGGGGGTCGCAATGGATAGTGCATAATTGATAATGGATAATTGCCGTATTCTGCTCATTGTCCACTGTCCATTGCTTCCGCCTGTCTCCAAATGTCCCCGAATAGCCCGGAGGGGGGGGTGGGGGCCGGCCTGCGGCCGAGAGGGTAGACAGTGGAAAGTAGACAGTAGATCGACAAACCGCCGTTTCTGCCCGCTCATTGTCCATTGTCAATTATCCGCTGTTCATTGCTTATCAACCCTTACATTAACCAAACTCAAGGCCGATGGCAAGAGAAAACTGTTCCCCCGTGAGAACTTTTCCCGGCCTGCTCGCCTGGCGGTTTTGCTGGCTCGCTGGGGCGAGGGCGCCCGATTTTCCGGGAGCCTGTCTTTTCCTCCTCCCCTTGTACTGGAGGGGGAGGACGGAGGTGGGGGTTCTTCGCCAGAGGTGCTGCCATTTCGAAGCCGCGACCGACGCCATAGCGGTCGACCCCCACCCAACCCTCCCCCTCCAGTACAAGGGGAGGGGTAAGAGGTTGCTCCGCATCGAGTTACCCTCGCCCGGAGATTCGGGCACACTCGTTGGCGCTCTACCGGAAAACGGTGATAACACCACGCGGGCGAACCTGGTAAGATGGTCGCGGCGCTGGCTGTGGCGCGGCCCGGCCGGGCAGGCGGAGACGAACGAGGGAAACGCGAACTATCCGGCAGCCGCGCGCCGGCGGACCGAGGATGCGTGATGAAGCACGAATTTCCGAAATTCGGTTGTGCCGGAGGTGATTTGCCCCATCGTAGGGTCGTGGCACTCAGTTACCCAAACCGGGCAAAGATCGGCTCTGGCCGGCGACGGACGAGAAGGTGCGGAGAAATGAATGACTGCAAATGTATCTTAAAGCGAGGTGCGTCCCTGTTCCATTCCCCCAGCCGTATCCATGGTGAGAGATCGCTTCCTCTAAAGACCGGAGCGACAAATGCCACGTAACGGGAACATGCTTGATTACAGCCCTCGCCCGCGCAAACGGCGACGCCCCATCTTGTGGTCCGCGGCGCTGGTGGTGGCGGCGGTGGCGGTCTACTGCCTGCAACAGTTCGGCCCAATCATGTACACGTGGTGTGTCGTGGAAGTCCTCGTCTACAGGGCCTGCGATTATGAGCCGGCGCCGAACCAGATCGCATGGAGAAAGCTTGACGGCGCACCACTTCTGCTCAAAGCGACGCCGCCCACCACAAGTTCTCCTGAGTTCATACAGCGATTCACTGGGCCGCGCCCAGACGGATATTACAACGCCGTTGACAACGCCGGCAGGCATCTGTCGTTCTGGATGGACCTGCTCCGCATCGCCGTCCCAAATGCGAAACCCGAAGCGACGCTTTTCCTGCATGCGATGACCAGCCCTGGCGGCCACCGAAGGCTCGTGTCGGTTGGCGTGCAGAAGTTCCCGTATTTGATTCAGACCGTAATCGATGTAAGCGACTGGAAATCCCCGAAGCTTGTCAACAGGGCGTTCTTGGCGGAGGAAGAAGTTCCTCCTCCGCCTCGCGGTGTGCCGGCATTTGGTGCGGGCGTTGAAGCGTGTCTAAATCTGGTCTACACCCAGAGGTTGGGCGCCGTCTTCTATGTCGGGCACATCGACCCCACGGATTCTAGCCGCTTCGTGATACCGTTTCGCATCGACGGTTCGGATTTGTGTATTGACGGCAGGCTTGACGACCAGGACGTCGTCTGGACGAAAGTCCCCGGTGGGGTCGAGAAGTACAAACAGATAGAAGAGGAGGAGCCGAAGAATTGAAACGTGGCGATTCGGTGCGACCCAAGCGGCCGTAGAAACTGAAGCGGGGAATGGAACGGGGACGTAGTTCGTTTTTGCACCGTATGTCGTATTGTTGCCCAAGCAACTAGAGGGGACATGATAAGTTAGTTGGAAATGAGGCGGCGCGGCGTGCGAAATTGCGGGGACGACGCCAAAAAAGGCGGTGTCGCTCCTGAATACTGCGGCCGGGCGGGGATTTGTCGCGGGGTGGGAGGGTGACAATAACGCGAAAACTGTCACCTTCTGTCACCCTGGCTGGAACATCATGGCCATCGGCAAGAAACCCTCACCCCGACCCTCCGAAAAGAGCCGTAGATCAGGCGAGCAGGTGAGCAGGTGAAAAAAACCCTCACCCTGACCCCCTGAAAAGAGCAGTAGATCAGGCGAGCAGGTGAGCAGGTGAAAGACAAACCCTCACCCCGACCCCCCTGAAAAGAGCAGTAGATCAGGTGAGCAGGTGAGCAGGCGAGCAGGTGAAGAAACCCTCACCCCGACCCTCCTGAAAAGAGCAGTAGATCAGGTGAGCAGGTGAGCAGGTGAAAAAAGACCCTCACCCCGACCCTCTCCCTGGGTACAGGGCGAGGGGGAATGGGGGTACAGGGCCTGGGGGAATGGCGGTGCAGGGCGAGGGGGAAGCCCAGGGTGTCGGCGCGGCTGTCACTTGAACTGCGCATTGGCAAAGTCGTATCATACGGCCCGTCGTTGCGGCGCCGCGGGCGCTGGGCGATCCTTTTTTATCGCATACACCGGAGCGAGACATGTCCGATCATCCTACCGTTCCTTCCGTCGCCGTCGTGGCACAGTGGGTCGATAACGCCGTCTGGTCCACGCCGATCGTCGATCTGCACACGCATCTGTATCCGCCGGCCTTTGGGTCGCTGCTGCTGTATGGGATCGATGAGCTGCTGACGTACCACTATCTGGTGTGCGAGGTGGTCCGGGCCGGGTCGATTGATGCCGAGGCCTTTTACGCGATGCCCAAGGAAAAGCAGGCCGAGCATGTGTGGCAGACGCTGTTCCTCGAGCGAGCCCCGGTCAGCGAGGCCTGCCGCGGGGTGCTGACCGTGCTTCGCCGGCTGAAACTGGACGTGGCCAGCCGGGATCTCAAATCGTATCGCGCGTTCTTCAAGAGCCAGTCGCCGGCGGCGCAGATCGATCTGGCGATGAAGACGGCCAACGTGCGGACGATCGTCATGACCAACGATCCGTTCGACCCGGTCGAGCGCGAGTGCTGGATGAAGAAGGCGGCCGTCGATCCGCGCATGCGGGCCGTCCTCCGCATCGACCCGCTGCTGGTCGGCTGGCCGAACACGGCCGGAGCTTTGAGCGCGATGGGCTACACGGCCGGTGCCGATCTGGGCGAGAAGTCGATGAAGGAGATTCGCCGGTTCCTGAACGACTGGCTGGACCGCATGGGCGCGATTTACATCGCCTGTTCGCTGCCGCCAAGCTGGAAATATCCGGACGATTCGCCGTCGACCAAGGTGCTGGACGGGGCGATCCTGCCGATCTGCCGCGAGCGCGGGCTGCCGATGGCGATGATGATCGGCGTGAACAAGCTGGTGAACCCGGCCCTGCGCGTCGGGGGCGATTCGCTCGCCAAGGCCGACATCCGCAGCCTCGAACGCATTCTGGCCGCCAACCCCAATAACCGGTTTCTGATCACGATGCTCAGCCGTGAGAACCAGCACGAACTGGCGGTGACGGCGCGCAAGTTCCGCAACCTGTTCCTGTTCGGCTGCTGGTGGTTCCTGAACAATCCGGTGATTATCGAGGAGATGACGCGGATGCGGATGGAGTTGCTAGGTCCGAGCTTTACGCCGCAGCACAGCGACGCCCGCGTATTGGAACAGATCATCTACAAATGGGACCACAGCCGGATGATTATCGCCAAGGTGCTGAAGGACAAGTTCAACGACATCGCCGCGGCGGGCTGGCCGGTGACGGAGGCGGAAGTTCAGCGCACGGTCAGCGCCTATTTCGCGGACAACTTCGAGAATTTCCTGAAGGCGAAGTAAGGGCAAGAAGAGCATAAGCCGCCAAGACGCCAAGAGCGCCGAGGTGGAAAATGCGCCAAGAGGGGGCGGCGATGGCACGGCCGGTGACGCCAAGGCGTCGCTCTTATTGTCACGGGGGTGGTGGGGTGCGGGCGATGCGGGCGATTGCCAGGGCGGGCCAGAGGGGGCCTTTGAAGGGGTTGAAGTTGTGCCACTGGTGATAGTTTTCCAGGGAGAGGCCGTCCCAGCGTCGGTAGAAGTTTTCGGTGTCGAAATCGCGGGCGTGGCTCCAGTTGCCCAGTTTCTGCCGCAATTCCTGGGGCGTACGGCCCCAGGAATAGTGCAGCAGGTTCAGCGGGGATTTGACCAGCGGCTGGCGCGTCCAGCGGGCGTTGACGTATTGGCCGGGCGAGCGCGTGGCGATCGGCGCGCCGTCGGACGCCGGCGAGATCACCAGAACCTGATCGCCAAACTGCTTGAAGACGGTGATCCACTGGGCGCCGAGGGTCGAGTGGTCCAATGTATCGCCGGCCTGCTCGAGCCAGGCGACGAACTGGCCGGCGTTGAGCAGAATCTCATCGCAGTCGATCTGCACGATCCAGTGTCCGGCGGGGCAGTGGAGGGACAGGGCGTTGCGCTCCTGGGTGTCGTTGTCCATGGGATATTCGTGGGAGTGGAAGTTGCCTTCGATGAGGCGGATTTTCCCGGCCGGGTCGATCCGGCGGATGAACGCGCGGACTTCGTCCAGATCGATGAGAAACGGCTGGCGGGTCCAGGAGAGTCGGTCCTGATCGAGGCCGAGGATGATCTGGTCGGCGATGGAGTAATAGGAGGCGATGGCGTCGAATGCGTAGCGATAGTCGTACGCAAGGAGGGTGATGAAAGTCATGGGCGGCTTCACGGCGGCGGGATTATACACGCTTGCGGCGGACAAACGGCGCGGCGCCCGATCAGAACCCGATGGCAGCGCCGCCGTCGACGGGCAGGACGGTGCCGGTGACGAATCGTGCGGCCTTTGAGGACAAATAGACGGCGGCGTAGCCGACGTCGTCGCCGGCGCCGAGTCTCTGCATGGGGGTGCGTTGCAGGATGCGACGGCTGGCGGTGCGGTCGGTCTTCATCCAATTGCGCGTGGCATCGCTGTCGATCCAGCCCGGCGCGATGGCGTTGACGCGAACGCCGGAGGGGGATAATTCGCCGGCCAGGGCGCGCATCAGGCCGAGCGTCGCGCTCTTGGCGGCGGCATAAGCGGCGGATTGCGGAACGCCGAGGCCCGCCGCGACCGACGCGATGAACAGGATCGAACCGTGTTGGCGTTGGACCATGCCGCCGGCCACCGCCCGTGACAAGGCAAAGGCCGCCTGCAAGTGTGTCTTGGTCAGCAGTGCCATTTCGTCGTCGCTGGTGTCCAGGGCCCATTTTCGCAGATGAATGCCGGCCGCGTTGACGAGGATGCCGGGCGGAGCGCCGGCCGCCTCGGTGGCGCGATGCACGAGCCGGTCGGCCATTTTCAAAAGCGTCACGTCGTGAGCCAGCCAGAGCGACCCGTGGCCGATGATCTGAACCGCCTCCTTGAGAGATGACTCACGACGGGCGGCGATGACGACGCGAGCGCCGGCTTCGGCCAGGCAGCGCGCGATGGCCAGACCGATGCCGCTGCTGCCGCCGGTGACAAGGGCGGTCTCGTTCGCCAGCGAGAAAGCTTGCGACGCCGGCAGGCGCGGCGGCGGGGCATCGGGGGCTGCGTTGCCGTTGCCGGAAGAATCCGGCGGCGTGTTGGCGGCGGTGGGGTTCGAGTCCGTATCATCCGTCATGGTGTGCTCCGGGTGAATAATGTAGGCGGCGGGCCAAGTTCCGAGGGTGCGACCGCGCCCAGGCCGATCACGAATTTTTCCAGCACGACGCCCGGATCGACCATCCAGACCTTGAGCGTGTGTTTCCCCGGCGCGGTGAGTTGGTGGGGCGTGGTGGTGATGTAGGTATCGCGCACGACGGCACTCTGCCACTGGGCGCTGGATTCGCCGCCGGCTACGGCTGAATCGTCGCAGTCGATGATCGTGGGCGTTTCGCCGTCGATCGCGATGGCATAGCGCAGGCCCATGCCGGGATGAATGCGATGGGTGGGCAGAGCGTACGCGGCGACCTGCGCCGACCCGGCGGAGGTGGTCCAGAAATCGTATTCGATTTCCGGCGATTTGCCGGCGAGTGCGGCCGGGTCTGTCACACTCGGCATTGTCGTCGGCAGGACGGTCACGGCGTCGCTGGTCCGTCCGAGTCCGGCGATGGACTGCCACTGCGCGCCGGATTGCGGCGTATTGCGCGAAAACTGGTCCGCGTCGATCGAGACATATGCCGCGACCTGCGCGAACGGCGTCGATGCGTCGGGGCCGTTGGCGGGATTGATCGCGGTTATTCCCAATACGCGATCGCCGCCGGGTCCGCTGAATGTGATGCTCGACCGGGATGTCGCGCCGGCGGGGCGTTTCGACCAGTCGATCGAGACGGTGATGCGCGTGTCTTGGGAACCGTTGCCGCTGGCGGGAGAGACAACGACCCACGGATCGGATGCCGCGGCCTTCCAATCGATATTGCCAGGGCCGGTATTGAACACGTCCACCCAGTGCTTTGGTCCCCAGGGACAGAACTCGGGGAGTTGATTCGCGGTGGCCGCGGCCGATTCGCGGCCCTCGATGGCGATGCCCAATCGGGCCGGTCCGGTTATCGCCGGCAGCGCAGGCGATGTCGGCCATTTGTAGCCGTAGGTTCCCAGCGTTCCCTGGGCGGTCATGATGTATTTCCACTTTCCGCCCTGGAGCGCGTCGTTGAAATAGTCCGTCTCGGCCGTGATATCCGCCAGCGCATGGGTCATGTTCGCCAGGTGCGCCGCGGCGCTGGCGCGTTGCTGGTTTGCGTACAGGCGTGCGTATGCCGATTCGAGAAACGCCTGGCTCGACAAATCGCACATTTTCACCGGGTAGAGCACCAGTTCATAGAACGCGTCGCGTTGCCGGGGCGACAGCCGATCGCTGATCGCGCGGGCATCGTCATCGAGCTTTCGATATTCCGACAGCCGTGTCCGTGCCTCGTCGTAATTCACCAGGCTGAAGGAATCGGAATCCATCGCTTCGGGCTTGCGCGCGTAGCCGAGCCGGTAATATCGGTTCAGAACGTCGCCAATGGCGGCGGCATCGGTGGGGCCGAATTGCCGGGCCGCGAAATCCGTTGTGAACTGGCCGACGGTCTTCTGGTCGTACGAATTGATATCCCATCCGAGCTTCATCCAGAAATCGAGGCCGATCTCACCGGGCTTGATATCGCCCACGTTCAGCACCCAGGCGCGATCGGCGCCGTAGGCGTAGGCCTTGGTCATTTCCTCCCAGATCAACCCGGGCGGGGTGGTGTTCAGCCATGTATACGATCGCGGCCGGCCCATGTAGCTGATGTGGTAATAAACGCCCGCGGCGCCGGATCGTTTTTGTTCCTGGGGCGTGGAAAGCTGGCGGATGTATCCGAAATTGTCCTCCGTCCAGAGGATGGTCACATCGTCGGGCACCTTGAGCCCGGCCTGATAAAGCGGCAGCACTTCCTTGTAGGGGCAGAACAGTTGCGCCACTTTGGACAGGTCGGGATTGACGTATTTCCTGAGCAGGTCGCGCTGATCGGCGATCGCCTGCTCGACGATGCGGATGCGGCCGGGCGTGTCGCTGGGGCCTTCCATCGCCGCATCGTGAACGCCGCGGATTCCCAGCGTCCAGACGGCTTCATAAGGCCCGCGAAGTTTCGCCCACTGCTCCCAATACGCCAGCACATTGGCGCGGTTGGTGTCGTAGCGCCACGGGCCGACGCCTTCGGTGGGCCACAGCACGTTGTTGCGGTTCATCGCCTCGGTGTGGCTGGCGCCCATGACGATCCCCCAGTCGTCCGCCAGCGTGATGTTTTCCGGAATGCGGCCGAAATCCATCGAGACCGGGTGCATGGCCGGCCAGAGGTAATTTCCCTTGAGCCGAAGCAGGAGTTCGAACACTTTCGCGTAGGTCCTGGGGCCGATGTTCTTCCGATCCGGCTCGAAGGTTTTGGCTGCCCACGGCTGAAGCCCCCAATCCTCGTCGTTGATGAAGAAGCCGCGATATTTGACCGACGGCGGACCCTGGCGCATCGGCTGCGGGCGGATGAACAGATTGTCGCGATGGGCAGGCGTTACGTCCGCCCACCAATACCAGGGCGAGACGCCGATCGCCTCGGACAGCTCGAGTACGCCGTATGCTGTCGCCCGGCGGTCGCTTCCGGCGATTACCAATGCCCGATCGACGTTGGCCAGCGGGTGATCGACAATTTCCCAGGCAAATGTCTCCCACTGCCCGGCGATCTGGTTGACGTGGAGAGTTCCGTCGGCCGCCATCTTGTCGATGACCGGGCAATGGCCCAGCGTGCCGAGGATGATGGCATTGGCGCCGAGTTGGGCTGTATCCGATTTGATTGCCGGACGATGGCCGGTGACGCGCTGGATATCATCGGCCAGCAGTCCGGCGGTGATGTTGGCCAGTTTGTAATCGTGGGTATCGACGTAAACATCGGCCGTCGCGCCACCCGCCGCGAGGCGAAACGCGCCGGGCGAGTCTGCCGAATCGACCAGGTCTCGCCCGGCCGTTGCCGCCGCGCGAGCCGAGGTTGTCTGGACGGCCCCCATCAAGAAGCAAACGCCGATGGTCCATCGATAACCGAGCTTCATGGTTGGCCTTTCCGACTCTCGGCCGACGATCAACTGAGCGGAGAGTCCATCTGTGCCGCTAATTCCTCGCGGAGCGATTGTACCGCCGCCGGCGAGAGCTGCCGAATAGCAACCGTGACGTTGTTGGCCTGTCGTGTGAAGTGTGTGTGCATTGCGGCCGTTGTGGCATTGATATTGCTTGATCCTATTGGGAGTTTTGATGTTGGTTTGATGTCGCGGTCCAGTTCGGTTGGGCTGGGCAGCCGCACAACGCGAATTCGGGCCAGGGGACGGCGGGTGCGACAGTCTCGGAATTCATTGCAGGAGAAGAAGATAGAGTTACACGTGTGACATGGAATAACTTGAACAGAACGTGATCCGCCGTTGGGTCGATTGACTGAACGAACCGGTATGGTGGCAGGCTGCGCCCGCCGTTTTGGTGGGTGTGCGCACCAAGGCGGTGGGTTTTGCATCCAAGTTGCTATTGGACAAGCGGATGCGTTCGGTCGTGCGCTGGCGTCGACCTGCCATCGTGGTAGGTCGGCGGTTGTCCATTTGTCCGACACGGGAATATGCGGCATTTTGCTAATATCTTTGAGGATCGGAAGTTAGGTTCATTGTCCACGGCGCGGAGGCTCGCGGCACACAACTTGCGGACGCATTCCTTCAATCGGAGGCAAAAGATGCCAGTCCAATGCTCGCTCGGAAAAACCTGTGGGGCGGTTCTCGGCATTCTTGTCTTGGCCATGCCCAAGGCCGCTCATGCCATCCTCGTGGGGCCGGGTGACGGCACGCAGGATGCCACCCAGGGGTCGATGCCCAACGGTTGGAATTACGTCGGCACGGTCGATTCGGCCAGCGGAACCTATCTGGGCAACGGCTGGGTCATCACGGCGGACCACATCGGCGGCATCGTTACGGGCTCCTCGTTTACTATCGACGGCTACGGCACCTATTTGTGCAATGGCAATGTCGTTCGCCTGACCGATCCCAACACGTCGCAGGATGTGGACCTGCAGATGTTTCAACTGGCAACTGCGCCGGCGCTGACGCCGCTGAACATCGCATCGTCGACGCCAGCGGCCGGAACAAGCATCTACATGGTCGGCTACGGCCACAGCCAGCGCAACGCGCAGCCGACGTATTACGCGGTCACCGGCGACCCGAACAATCCGACCTGGACGGTCGTCGCCAATCCGTCTGATGCCAACGCCGGCGGATTTGGATACGACCCCAGCGCCCAGATCAAACGCTGGGGAACCAATCTGACGGCGCTTGATCCCGTCACTGGCCAGACAACCTCGACTCAGAACATCGGCAACGGCGCCACAACGTGCTTGTACGCCGATTTCTACGACAGCCTTGCCGATTACCTGGCCAGCGGCGGGACGTCCGAGGAAGGGATGGCCACGGCGGGCGATTCCGGCGGCGGCATTTTCGAATCCGACAACACGCTGGTCGCGCTCAATGCCTACGTTGACACCTACATCAATCAGCCCGCCAATACCGCCATGTTCGGCGACGGAATGGACCCCATCGATCTGGCTGCGTATCAGCCGGAGATCACGTCGATCATGGTCCCTGAGCCATCGGGCGGGCTGTTGATGGCGGCCGCCGTGTTCTCGCTTCTTGCCATGCGCCGCAGGAAGATGAATTGTTTGTAGGGTCCGCACTGCGGACATTCGCCTGTATTCCTTACAATCGTGGTCCGCAGTGCGGACTCTACGGGACGCTCGGGCGGGGCGTCGCGGCCTGGCCGTCGATCGTGAGAGTGGCCGTCGTCAGGGTTCCGCTCCTGGCGGTGACGGTGATCGGGCCGGCGTTGCGAGTCGCCTGGACGAGGATCATCGCCAGGCCGTTGAAGGCGTTGCGATGAGCGGCGTTGTCCAGCGTGTGATCGATCGGATTGCCATTGCCAGTGCCCAGATTCGTCCCGCCGGTGACGGTAAAGGTGACGTCATCGTCGGCCGTCGGAACGACCCGGCCCTGGGCGTCGACGATCTGCACCGTGACCAGCGAAACATCCTCGCCGTCGGCGCGGAGGCTGGCGCGATCGGGGACCAGCTTGATAGCTACGGCCGGGCCGGTGGTCTCGACCTTGTCTTCGCAGACCACGTTGCCACCGATATAGCCGCGGCACAGCAGGGTGCCGGGAGCGTAGGGCACGGCCCACGCTTCATGCCCGGTCCTGACGGCGGGCTTCCGGCCGAGGCTCGTGCCGTTGAGGAAGAGCTCAACTTCCTCGCAATTGGCGTAGGCCCAGACATTCACATCGCCCGTGTAATTGGGCTGGTTCCAATGCGGCAGGATGTGAACCATGGGTTTGTCGATCCAGTTGACCTGATAGTAATAGTAGTTGTCCTTGGCAAAACCGCACATGTCCATGATGCCGAAATGCGAAGAGATATCCGGCCAACTGTACGGCGTCGGCTCGCCGCGATAGTCGAATCCCGTCCAGACGAACCCGCCGGCAACGAACGGCCGCGCCGAATAGACCTGCCACCACGCCTGGGCGGTCGACCCCCAGCCCGGAGCGTTTTCGTCGTAGGCGCTCTCGAATCCATTGCCGTTCACCGTGTAAATGCCCCGCGTGGTCAGCGCACTGGACACTTCCGTGCCGATGGAGAACTTGGTCTGGAATTCCGGCCGGGCGTGGAAGCCGGAGACGCCGTTGTTGTTGTAGTTGAATCCCTGCACATCCAGAACGTTAGAGAATCCGGTTCCCCAGGCGCCGTTCATGGCGGCCGTGCAGAGGCGGGTCGGATCGAGCTTATGGGCGAGGTTCTGCATGGTGGTCATGATGCGTGCGCCATCGGCGCTGCCCTGCATGCTTTCTTCGTTGGCCAGCGACCAGAGGAAGATGCTGGGGTGGTTGCGGTCGCGCAGGAGCATGCGCGTCAGTTGCGACAGCGCTTCCCTGGATTCCCCGAATCGCCGCGTTTCGTCCAGAACGAGAATTCCCTGCCGGTCGCAGGCGTCCAGAACTTCCGGGGCCGGCGGATTGTGCGACATGCGATAGCCGTTGCTCCCCATCTCTTTCAGCCGCTTGACGCGGTAGTCAATGACCGCGTCCGGCATGGCCGAACCGACGCCGGCCATGTCCTGGTGATTGCAGGTTCCCTTGATCTCGACGCGTTTGCCGTTGAGGCTGAATCCGTTATTTGCGTCCCACGCCAGCGTGCGAATTCCAAAGGGCGTGCGGTATTCATCCACAACCTTTGCGTCGCGCTTGATCGTTGTGACCAGAGTGTACATGTGCGGCGTTTCCACCGACCAAAGCTGCGGGTTGGAGATCTTGATCGACGGCTTGACGACCTGCCGGCCGCCGGCCTCGATGTTTACACCGTCCATGCTGAGCTGCGCCACTTGCCTGCCCGATTCATCCACGATCGCCGAGTCCACCGAGCAGGTGGCGGCGGAGGCATCGTTATTCACGGTCGTCTCGGCCGTAATCGTGGCGTCCGTGCCGTCCATCCTGGTTGTCACGAACGTACCCCAATGCGCCACATGCAGCGGATCGGTCTTCACCAGCCAGACATGGCGGTAGATCCCTGCACCCTCGTAAAACCAGCCTTCGGTGCGAGTGGCATCCACGCGCACGACCAGAGTGTTGCTCTTACCCGGCTGGGCGTACTTGGTGATGTCGTAGGAGAAGCTCGCGTAACCGCTCAGGTTCCGGCCCAGGCAGTGGCCGTTGAGCCAGACGAGGCTGTTGCGATAGACGCCGTCAAATTCCAGCCACATGGTCTTGCCCGCGTCGGCGGCCGGCAGATCGAACTTCCGCCGATACCAGCCGATGCTCGAATTCCATTTGGTTCCCAGCGCGTGCGAGCCGTGCCCGTTGTCGGCGGTCTGATCAAACGGCAGGGAATTGCACCAATCGTGCGGCAGATTGACGGTCTTCCACGCGGCATCGTCAAATGCGGCCTGGACGATGGGCAGATTCCCGCCGACGTTGGTCGCCACCTCGTCCGGGTGCGTCGAGAGGAATTGCGTTTCCTGGGCCAGGTCGGTGGCGGACGCCTTGGACAGTCCGCGAGGCTCGGTGTAATCGAACATGGTGCCGACATCGGGCGTATCGCCGATCTTGAAGAGCCAGTTGGCGTCCATGAGCAACCGCTGGCGAGGGCCGGAGGTGTCATCCGCGCCGCGGGCGGCGCTGCCGCCGAGCCCGAAGACGGCTGCCGCCGCCACAACCGCCATCCACACCTGCAACTGAACCAGTGAATTCAACGTGCATCGCATAGGTCGTTTACTCCTGCCGCTTGAAAAGTCCCAACCGTATCGTCCCGTACCGATCACCCGGCCAGTGTACAGGCAAAGTGATATGTCCCGCTGCCTACGACATAGGCCGCCCAACCTGGCGGAATTTCCGCGTGAACCAGCGCTTCGTGTGCATCCGCGTCCGCCGTCACCGATTTCGCATCTCCGGTCGGCACCCACACCGTCGCCGTGGCGCCGACAGGAATGGTTACATCCAGCGCAAACTTCCCGCCGTCAATCTTCCACGAACTGGAAATCCGGCCGCGGATCGAATCGTAACCGGCCTTCGCCCAGGTCACATCGCCCACGACACTGGGCTTGATGCGGATTTTCGCGTAGCCGACGGATGAATCCTCCTGAGCGATCCCCGCCAGATTTCCGTAAAACCATTCGTTGATGTGCCCGAGCATGAAGTGATCCTGCGAGCTTGCCGGACTGGCATCCCACGCTTCGGACAATGCCGTCTGCCCTTTGGCGAGCATCATGGCATACCCCGGCCGGTCGGCGCGGGTGTTCATGTTGAAGATCACGTCCGATCGCCCGCCATCGGCCAGCGCCCGCAGAAGATATCGATATCCGACATCGCCGCTGGTCAGTTTGTAGTCGTTCGCCTTGATCGACGCCACCAGATTATCCAGCACCGCCGGCGCATCGGCTGCATCGACCAGCCCCATCACCAATGGAATCGCCATCGCCGTCTGGCTGCCGGTTGAATAGGTGTGCTTGCCTGGGTCGTAGAACTTTGCGTTAAACGCGGCGCGAACCTGCTGGGCCAGTTGCGCGTACTTGGCGGCATCGTCGCTCGTTCCCAGGACTTTGGCGGTATCGCGCACGGCAATCAGATCGCGATAATAGAACGCCGTGGCGGTCAGGGCCACCGGGGTCAGTTGCGCGTTGCCGGGCGCCTTGGGTCCGATGTCGTACCAGTCGCCCAGGCCGAAATTCAGAATGCCGCCCGATGCCTTCGAGCCCAGGTACGCGACCTCGCGGGTCATCATCGGATAGCTGGACGCGAGAATGCCGGTGTCGCCGTAGGTCTGGTAGGTTTCCCACGGAACCAGCACGCCGGCGCTTCCCCATTCGGGCGAGTCGCGGAATCCGCCGGAAAATACTGTGAATTCCGGCGCGATATCCGGAACCAGACCGCTGTCCAGTTGCGAATCGCGCATGTCGTTGGCCACCTTGCGGAACAACGGCTGCATGTCGTAATCGTACATGAACGACGGGCCGACCAGGTGATCCTGCTCCAGCCAACCGAGCTTTTCCCGCGTCGGGCAATCGGTCAGAACGCTCACCATGTTGCTCCGCATCGCCCATTGGATCAGCGTGGCCGTTTTGGTGAAAGTGTCGTTCGAGCAGGAAAATTCCCCGGCCGGGGCGCTGTCGCCGGTGATGAACTGTCCCGACAGTTTTTCGATCACCGGCAGATTGTTCGGATTGGCGTCGCCCGCCGCGACGGCCCCTTCGACCTGGAGATATCGGCAGCCGTAGTACGAAAACCGCGGACTGTACGTTTCGGTGCCGTTGCCACTGAGGGTGTACGAATACCACACCTTGCGGCCGGTGATAGTTTGCGTGGCCGTCCCGTTGTTGCCCAGCATTTCACTGGGCACGATGCGAATTGTCGCGCCTTTGTTACCATGCACAACGACGCGCGGAATATCGGCGCAATTCTGCCCCAGATCGTACACCACCGAATTCCCGCCGATGCTCGTTGTCTTCACCGGGTCGAGCACCTTCATCACGCGAATCGGCGGCGCCGAGGCACTGATGCCGGTGAGTCTTCCGCCCGGACCCGCCGTCACCGCCACCGGATGCCAGTTCGCGCCGTCGAGCTTCCCATTATCCCACCCGGCCGGTTCGAGATTCGCGTCGTAATCCTCGCCGCCGTAGATGCTGGAAAGGGTGATCGGGCCGGCCGAAGTTTTCCATGTTCCGTCGCTGACGACGTTCTGCGCCGTGCCATCGGCGTATTCGATCCGCAGACACGCGATAAGCTGCGGCTTGCCCATCGACCCGGTGAATTTCGCATAGCGTCCGGCGGCGGGCTCAACGTTGTACATCCCGTTGCCCAGCATCACGCCCAGCGCGTTGGCGCCGCCGCGAATCTGCCGCGTCACGTCGTATCCGACATACAAACACGTCTTGTGATAATTCGTCCACCCCGGCTCCAGGACATTGTCCCCGACCTTCTCCCCGTTGAGATGCAATTCAAACTGCCCAAGCCCGCAGATGTAGACAGTCGCCCGGCTCACCGGCTTGGTCACGTCAAACGACTTGCCGAAGATCGGCAGCGATTTGAAACCGCTATCCGCCGGCGCACCGATCCACTGCGCCGGCCAGTCCGCCGCCGTCAGCAACCCCATCGTCCATTGCGCTGCCGCGCTCCACGGCCCCCATGTGCCATTGCCATCCCCAATCCGCACGCGGACTTTCCAGTAATACGTCCGGCCAGAGGCCAAGAGGCCTCCGCCGTAATCGGCCCGAATTGCATCTGCCTCCGCGACGGCCCCGCTATCCCACAAATCCCCCTTGTCCGCATCCAGATTCGCCATCGACGATGCCACGATGGTCTGATAGGCCGATACAACGACTCCGCGCCGCGCCGAAGTAACAATCCAGCTCAACACCGGCCGGGCCACATCCACGCCGATCGGATTCATGAAATACTGGCAGCGCATGTTCGAGATGGAAACGTCCGCGGCCTGCCCCCGCGCCACTCCGCCCCATACAGCCATTGTCAAGATAAGACAGACAAATTTCTTCTGGACGTCTGCACGCCGCATCTCGTCTCCTCACTCGAGCAGCGCCGACGGTCCACGACCGCCCGATGTGCGCGCCGCCATCAGCGTAACGGCCGCCCATCATCCCCACGCCCGTCGGGAACGTCAAACGATATGTGCGGATCAGGCCGGTTGGGCCAGAGCCTGCGGCGCCAGGCAGGTCTGCTTGCGCAGCAGTGGCTCGATCTTCGCTGCGTCCGCCGGAGCGCAGTAGAGAAACCCCTGGAAGATCTGACACCCGATTTGCAGCAGGAAGTCGCGCTGAGCCGGGGTTTCGACGCCTTCGGCCACGACTCGCAAGCCAAGGCTCCGCGCCAGTGCGACAATCGCTCCGATAATGGCCCGGCCGTTGCCCCGCTGGTGACCGTTTTCGATGGCATTGACGAAGGAATGGTCGATCTTCAGCGTGTCGAGTGAAAGACGCTGGAGATAGGCCAGGGAAGAATAGCCGACGCCGAAGTCGTCGACGGCTGTCGCCACTCCCAATTCGCGCAATTGGGCGAGCTTGTCCTCGGCATCACAGATGTTGCGCATGATGAGGCTCTCGGTCAGTTCCAATTCCAGCCAGTTTTCCGCCAGCGCGCAGAGGGCCAGGGTTCTGGACACGGTGTGAACGAAATCGGGTTGTGCGAACTGGAGAGCGGAGACATTGACGGAGATGGGAAGGACGGGGAGTCCGGCGGCCTTCCACGCGCGGGCCTGCCGCGCCGCTTCCTGCATGACCCAGGCGCCGATGGGAATGATCATCCCCGTGTCCTCGGCCAGCGGGATGAACTTGCCGGGAGGAACCACGCCGAATACGGGGTGCTTCCAGCGCAACAGCGCTTCCAGCCCCACGATTCTCCCATCCGTGTTCACCTTTGGCTGATATTGCAGGAGAAGCTGGTTTCTGGCGACGGCTTCGCGAAGGGCGCTTTCCATTTCCATGCGCTCGACCGAGCCGGTTTCCATTTCCGCCGAAAAAGAACGGGCCGTGTTTCGACCGTCATCCTTGGCGCGGTACAGCGCCAGATCCGCGTTCTTCAGCAGCGAGCTGGCGTCGGGCGCATCGCGCCCCAGTGTGGCCGAGCCGATGCTGACGGTGATGAACTGCTTTCGGCCGTGCAGATCGATGGGGTTGCCGAACTCGCCGACAATGGCGCAGGCGACATTATGGGCGTCGGTCGGTTGGGTCAGATCCGAGAGTATGACGGCAAATTCGTCGCCGCCCATTCGGGCCAGAACATCGCTGGCGCGGAGCCGGTTTTGCAGCCGTCGGGCGACCTGGCACAACACCTCGTCGCCGGCCTGATGGCCGTAGGTGTCGTTGATGTACTTGAAGCGATCGACGTCGATGAGCAGTACACCGACGGTTCGACCGGTGCGGGCGGCTCTGGTCAGCGCCTGGCGCAGCGACTCGGTGAACAGCGTGCGGTTGGGCAGACGGGTCATCGCGTCGTGATGGGCCTGAAAGGTCAGTTGATCGGTGAATTGACTTTGTTCGACGGCAACGCCGGTAAGATCGCCGGCCAGGCGAAGGAATTCCACGGCCGAGGGGCCGGGCCGCGCGTGATCGCGGTGGTAGAAGGCAAAGGCGCCCGTGGCCTCGCGGGAGCGGAATCGGACCAGGATTGCCCAGCAGGTTTTGAGCCCGTGCTCGACCAGCATCGGACGCAACCCTGCCCACGCGGGATCGTTCATGAGGTCGCACACAATGACGCGATCCTTGCCGCCGGAACTCAAATCATAGAACCGCTGCAGCAGCGAATACAATTGCAGCTCGATGGACCTTGCCAGTGAGGGCGGGAGGCTGGGAGCACAATGATGGACGATGCCGGCGTTGAGCATCACAGCGGCCGCCGCCGCCTGCGGCTCCTGCCGCTCGGCGCCCTCGATCAGGCGGCGGAGAATGTTGTTCAGCGGCCGACCCTGCGCAACCATCTCGAGCACCGCGGCGCGAAGCTCCTCGCGTTCTTCCATCTGCTTGCGGCGGGTAATGTCGCGAGCCGAGGCATGGATTTCGTAAACCGCCCGCGTGAGCGGATCAATCAGGGTTCGGCAGGTTGATTCCAGCCAGATGTACTGGCCGTTGCCGCGCCGAAATCGGAATTCGACTGTCCCGGTTTCCCCGTCGGAGCGGGGCCGCCAGTAACAGGCGTTGACGGCGGCCAGGTCATCGGGATGCACAAAATCACTGAGAGTGCGGCCCACCAGCGAGTCGGGCGGGTAATCCAGGATCGCCAGCGCCGCCGGGGAGGCGAAGAGGTAGGCGCCGTCGGGGGCATGCCGGGAAATCACGTCCGAGGAGTTTTCGGCCAGCACGCGGAACCGCTCTTCACTCTCCTGCAGCCTATAGGCTTTCTGCTCCAGCAGGTCCATCAGTCGCTTGGTGCGCAGCGACGAGCAAACGCGGGCACGCATTTCAGCGGGATCAAACGGCTTGACGACGTAATCGGCGGCGCCCAGCGCCAGGCCCCGCAGTTTCTCCTGCGTGCTGGCGGCGCCGGTGAGGAACACCACCGGGATCTCCCGGACGCGCGGATCGGCCTTCAGTTGCGTGCAAACCTCAAAGCCGTCCAGGCCGGGCAGATCAACGTCCAGCAGGATCAGGTCGGGACGCACGTCAACGGCCATGGACAGAGCCTGCTGGCCGTTGAAGCAGGAGAAGAACTCGAGGGGCTCGCCCTCCAGCCACACCTGCACCAGGTCATGAATATCGGCCGAGTCCTCAACAATGAGGAGCTTCTGCCGCTGCGTTGTGCTCCGCATTTCGGTCGTATCCATTGATGGACCTCATAAACTCGACAAGTTCATTGACGGCACCGGAAATCTGCTGCAGATCGCGATCGCCCTTGATTGCCGCCTCCAGGCGGGCGGCGGTCTGCGTGATCGGGGGAAATCCGAATCCCGATCCCGATCCTTTGAGCTGATGCGCAAGCCGCCGCAGCTCTTCCAAATCACCGGCCTCCAGAAGCGCGACAAGCGATCCCACGCGCGCCGGCAACCGGCCGATATAGGCCTGCACAGCCCGATGCATCGCGTCGCTGGTTCCACCGGCGCACGGGACAACTGCTGAATCCGATGGCTGTGGAGCCGGCGGTGCCGGCGGCCTGGGGCCGGAGGGGGCTTTGTCAGCCGCTCGCCTCGCGGCGGCGCGGCTGGTATTGGCCAGATAGAACGCGGTGGTCCGCAGCAGCAGGTTGCGGTCGATGGGTTTGGTCAGATAGTCGGTGCAGCCCGCGTTCAGGCACAGCTCACGGTCGCCGGACATGGCGTGGGCCGTCAAGGCAACGATCGGCAGTGCGTATCCGAGCCGGCGCAGTTCGCGCGTGGCGCCGTAGCCGTCCAGCTCGGGCATCTGCATGTCCATCAGCACAAGATCGAATCGCTCGCTGCGCATGCGGTCGACGGCGATGCGTCCATTTTCCGCCACCACGACCTCGGCGCCCGCCATGCTCAGGTACAGCGTCAGGAGCTGCTGGTTGTCGACGCCGTCTTCGGCCAGCAGGATCCTGCCGGACAGTTTGATCTCGCTCTCGTCGGAAACCTGGCTGCTCATGGAAAGCATCGATTCGGTGAGCCCATGCCGCATTTCCGCGCCCTGGAGCGATCCCGCCCTGATCGCCAGCGAGAACACGCTCCCTTTGCCGGGCTCCGACCGGACTGTCAGATCGCCGCCCATGTAGCCGGCCAAGCGCTTGCTGATAACCAAACCCAGTCCGGTCCCGCCATATTTGCGGGTCATCGAGTCGTCCGCCTGCACAAAGGGCTGGAACAGCCGCGCAATCTGCTCGGGGTTCATGCCCATTCCCGTGTCGCGCACTTCAAACACAACGCGGCTGTCGGCTCCCTGGTCTTCAACGCGCACCGCGAGGCAGACCTCGCCGCGCTCGGTGAATTTGATGGCGTTGCCCGTGAGATTCACCAGCACCTGCTTGAGTCGAAGAGGGTCCGTCAGGATGCTGGCGGGGATCGGGCCGACGAACTCGACGCCAAGTGACAGACCCTTGAGCAGCGCCTTAGGCCGCAGCATCGACGCCACTTCGACGACCGTTTGCGCGACGTCATGCGGAATGCTCTCGACGGTCATCTTTTCCGCTTCGATCTTGCTGATATCCAGGATGTCGTTGATCAAATCCATCAGGTGCCGTGCGTTCCGCTGCACGACCTGCAGGCAGTTGATCCGGTCGGACATGGTTTGTGTCTGCGAGAGCATGAGGTCGGCGTAACCGAGTATGGCCGTCATCGGCGTGCGTATTTCGTGGCTCATGTTGGTCAGAAACGCGCTCTTGGCGCGGTTGGCCTCCTCGGCCTTGTCCTTGGCGGTCGACAACTCCGCTGTTCGGGCGTTTACAATCTCCTCCAGGTGATTCTTGTGCAGCCGCAATTGTTCATCGCGGCTCTGAATCTGCTGGAGCATGGCGTTGAAGCAATCCACCAGATCGCCCAGTTCGTCCTGCGTGGTCTTTACCGCCCTCACGGAATAATTGCGGTCCCGGGAGACCTCCTGGGCCGTGCGGCTCAGATGC
>Ga0181520_10001160_pt1 | contig 54883 bp, 43 predicted proteins | sample PEATcosm2014_Bin_29_FD_132451 | JGI IMG/M metagenome (GOLD analysis project Ga0181520, IMG submission 132451) | Peatland microbial communities from MTU Mesocosm Facility, Houghton, MI, USA - PEATcosm2014_Bin02_30_metaG | ecosystem: Environmental > Terrestrial > Soil > Wetlands > Peat | place... | reverse complement strand
TGTGTGTGTCGAGCAGGTATCTCATTTGGTTTCATTCTGAGCAACCAGCTCACCATCGAGCATGCACTCAAATCCATATTCAACCAACTCTTCATCGGTCATTGGATCGAATGCGCTGTCATCGGCGTGAACCAGACCCTCGAAGGCCCCAATATATCGAAATGGAGGTTGTGATTGGGACGGTTCATTGATCGCCACGACCTTGGCCACAGGCTTGTTGCCGCGCATGACGATGACTTCCTTACCCGCCTCTGCCTCTTTGAGCAGCCGCGAGAATTGAGTCTTTGCCTGATGGACGGTGTAGGCCATGGACTAAGTTTACTTAGTCCACTTGGGGAAGTCAACCACCTGCTCGGCGGCGAGCGGCAGAGATTCCGTATCCAAAGGCCCGGAGCTAGAGACCGGGATTCTTGTTCTTTCCGAGCGTGGGAGGCTGCACATCAAAGCAATTTGTGACATTGTCGCCAAGAAAATTGGGATACCCTTGGTGACATTTCAGGAGTAATCTAGCTGTAGTGCATTCGAACCTCAGATCCCCTTCCACTTCTGATCGAGATTCACATAGCCTATTCTGAATGAAAGCGACGAAAGTGAGCGATAGCGCAAAGCCTCCGAAGACCGCCTCACCGGGGGAAGGAGTAACCGCAGCTGAGCGTCAATTGGCGAAGCTTTGCAAGCACTCATTCCTCTCTCTTTGGAGCTACCCATCGGTTTTTCGCGATCAGGGGCGAATTGATGGCAAAGGGGACGGAAAAGAAATCTGCGATCTGCTCGTTGTCTTTGAAAATCACATATTTATCTTCAGCGATAAGGATTGCGCTTTTAAAGACACGGGGCGGTTAGAGGTAGATTGGGTTCGCTGGTACAAAAAAGCAATTTTAAAGTCTGCCGAGCAGGTATTCGGCGCCGAACGGTGGTTAAGAAAATTTCCTACCAATTTATTCCTTGACCGACAGTGTAGCCTGCCATTTCCAATCACATTGCCCGAGCCCGCCGAGGCGATTTTCCACCGCATTGTCGTCGCGCACGACGGAGCCCGACAATGTAGGGACATTTTCGGCGGAAGTGGGAGCCTGATGATTAGGAGCACACTTATAGGCGATACTCACCTAACTCACCCGTTCACCATAGGAAACATCGACCCCGCGAGGGGTTTCGTACATGTGTTCGATGACACGACATTGAACATCGTTATGAGCACTTTGGATACGATCACGGACTTTACAGCATATATAACCAAGAAGGAACGACTCCTTACAGGCAAGAGGATAATACTTGCCGATGGCGAAGAAGAATTGCTTGCGCTTTATCTCGGCAACCTGAACCAAGCGGGAGAACACGATTTTGTTATCAAGGGCGATTACGATTTAGTGCATCTCGCTGAAGGTTCTTGGACGCATTTCGCTAACAGTCCTGAGCGTAGAGCTCAGGTTGAGCACAACAGAATCAGTTACGCGTGGGATGGGTTGATCGAGAAGTTCCTGTTCCACGCGATGACGGGAACTCAGTACCTAAGCTCTGACCAGCCGCTAAGCGAACAAGAAGAGATGTATCGCTGGATGGCACGCGAGTCGCGAACAATGCGACGAATACGTGCACTCAGCTTGCGGGATGTGCTGGAACGAAGCCTGAGATCGGGTAGTGCTTGGGATGCCCGTGTTCTGAAGAGCACGAGTCAGGGGGATCCATATTACGTGATTCTTTGTGTCCGCCGGCCCCCAAACGTCTCAGACGAAGAATATCGTCAGAAGCGATTTCGACTCCTTTCGGATTACTGCCACGTAACGAAGCTGAAATGGCCGGATGCTAAGGATGTCATCGGTATTGCGACAGAATCGGGCGATGAAGCTAGAAGATCCGAAGACTTGATCTATTTGAGAGCCGTCGACTGGAACAAAGCTGCACAGGCCGAGGCAAAAGAAGCCCAAGCACGGCTTGGCATCCTAAAGCGCATAAAGATGGGGCGCGGCCGGGAGTGTGAATACCCGGCCGACCACAATGGCCAGCTTCGAAGTGACACTCAGCAATCTCGCAATTCGCAATGCTTTTGTGGTTCAGGGAAACGATTCAAGAGTTGCCATGGGAAAGAGCTTTTCTTGAAGAATACAAAGCGAAAAGATGTGAGGCGTCCAAAGAACCGGCGTCGTCCATAGGAATTTATACTCCTAGAACAAATTCCACGAAAATCTAGTAACCACAAATCGAATAAATGGTCATGGCCGCTTTTCTGTTGCACCCTGGGACGTTAACAGCAATAGCTCCCGGCAAACGCCGTTGCATCTGGAAATTTCTGGCTCGACGCGAAAAGCCAACTCACTTACTCCCCTAGGGAACATCTGATTAAGTTCTTTCTTTGCAGAATACATCCCCTCGGGGGCTAAAGCCTGGATTTATTTTGTGCCACTTGTGGCGCAGCTGAAGCCGCGCCCTTTCAAAACGTCAACTTCATTTTCAAAACGTCAACTTCATCTTCAAAACATCAACTTCATCTTCTGAACGTCAACTTCATCTTCAAGACGTCAACTTCATCTGAGATTCCCTGGCTGCTCCAACCTCACAATTTCGTTGTGCGCCGCTGCTTCCGCGTGGTGCTCTCCGCCTGTTATCCTTTTTCCCTAAGATTCTTCTTCCCCCAAGAAAGCGAGAGACGATGCCTGCTTCTGTTTCCCCGACCGTCGCCGCTTCGCGTCCGAGCTTGTTTACCGGACGCAACAGCTTGCTCGACCGCTACTTTTACTTCGCCATGGCGCTGCTGTCAGCCGCAGCCGTGGTGGCCGGCTTTAGCCAGACGATCGACGACCGGCTGCTGCATGCCGAGATTGCCCCGCCGCGCATCCTCTGGGTTCATGGAGTGACCTTTTCGGCTTGGATTCTGATCTTCATTCTGCAATCGGCTTTGGTGCGCAGCCGCAAGGTGAAATGGCATCGCACCCTTGGTTGGGCGGCTGCCGCGATCGCCGTCCTCATGGTGCCGCTTGGAGTGATGACCGGCATCCGCATGGTCCACTTTGAAACTTATAGCCTGCACATGGCGCACCGCTACGCCTTTCTGGCCGTCCCGTTCTTCGACATTGGCGTCTTTGGTTTGTGCATGGCGCTGGCCGTTTATTGGCGCAAGGCGCCCGAGTTCCATCGCCGGCTGGTTTTTTTCGCCACCTGCGGATTGCTGGTGGCCGCATTCGCCCGCATGGATCACGCCTACGCGCGGCAGCACAACCTGTCGTATGTCGGCGTCGATTTGATGCTCGCGCTGGGCGTGGGGCGCGATCTGCTGGTCAACCGGCGCATCCACATTGTCTACCGCATCGGCGTGCCGCTCTACTACGTTGCCCAGTTGGGCGTGATCTACCTGGCTGCCGTGGGGCCGGAGTGGTGGGTACGGATCGGGCGCTTTATCGCCGGTTGAGTGGATGGGCTGGTAAGAGGCGCGGGCTGGCGCATGAGTTTTCTCTTATCTTTTTAGCCAAAATTGCGGAAGGCAGATTGCCCTTCTTTTGACAAGGAGGGCGCGATGCATATTCATGGGCAGCATCCAATGAGCGTCAACCCTGCCGACTTCTACGCCGCCAGTCAGGGCCAGCGGGCAGCCGAGGCGCAGAAGGCCGCGGAGGTTCGCAAGAAGTTGCTGAAGGGAGCGGCGCAGCTGGACGGAGCGGCGACCCCGGAAGAGACGCTGATGATCAGCCAATGGCTGGATGGGCGGCATAGTCAGACGGAGAGCGCGGAGGAGTATCGTGCAACGGCTGCTGGACGGGACCCGGATTTTGGGTGAGGGCGTGAGACGTTGGGTTGGTTAAGTGGTTTTTCTGTTTGTATAGAGCACGGCGCGGGCGGGGACGCCCGTGCTACAGCCGGTCTGGAGACCGGCGCTACCTTAGGTTTGCTTTCCTAAGCCGACCAGATGGCGCGGGCGGCTCGGCGGCCGGAGGAGAAGCCCATATCGGCGGAGATGCCGCGCACACATTGCAACAAGTGATTGGCGATGGAGGGCAGCTTTTGCGCGGTGACGCGGAAGCTTGGCCCTGAGACGCTGACCGCGGCCACGGGATTGCGCTGCGCATCGAGAATGGGCACGGCGATGCAGCGCAGCCCCTCTTCCAGTTCTTCATCATCGACGGCATAGCCGCGCCGGCGCGTCTTCTCGATCTCAGTGCGCAGCGCTTCGGGAGTGACGATGGTGCGGTGGGTGAAGCGCTCGAAGCGGATGCGGGGCAGCAGGTCGTTGAGGCGCTCATCGGGCAGAAAGGCCAGCATGGCCTTGCCCACCGAGGTGCAATGCACCGGATTGCTGGCGCCGATGCGGGTGATCATGCGCACGGAGCGGGTTGGCTCAATTTTATCGATATAAATGACGTGGGTTCCCTCCAAAATGCACAGGTGAGCGGTTTCCTCGGTCTCGGCGACCAGGCGGCGCAGGTGGGACTGGGCGCGATCGCGCAGGTCAAATTGCTCGATGGCGCGGTTGCCGAGATCAAAGAGTCGAAGCCCGAGGCGGAACTTGCCGCTGACTGTGCGCTCGACCATGCGATGCTGCTCGAGCACCATGAGGAAGCGGTGCGCGGTGCTTTTGTGAAGTTGCAGGGAGAGAGCAACTTGTGCCAGACCCAGGGGGGAATCGCTTTCGCCGAGCAGGTCGAGGACGGCGAAGGCGCGGTCAAGGGCTTGCACTTTATAGGTACCGACGGGGTTTTCGTCTCGCATGGTGATTCCAATCCCACAAAATGATCTACCTTTAGTGTGCAGAAATTGGGACGCTGCGTCAAGTTCTGATACCGGATTTCGTTTTATGGGAGTGGAGGGAGCGGGGGAGGTTGGCGAGGTGGGGGGCGGAGGGAGCGGGCGAAGTGAGAGACCACTAATTATCAAAGAATACTAATGCGGGATGTGGCATCGCCGATAACCAAAATGAGCGGAAATTAAGATTCTGATGAGCTAAGTCCAAGGGAGCGAGCGGAATCGGTCCCCTCAAATTTGAGCGGAGGGGTGCGAGGTTGATTGTTTCCTTTGCCCTTCAGTCCGGGCGGCTGACGCGCAGTCGCAGAGCAAGACGACTCATGGCAACTGAATTTCGCTGCCGAAAGTGACTACCCCCATGTCCACATCTACGGCCATCGAACTGCTGCAAAAGCCCTCGATTGATCTGGGTGATATGACGGTCGCGGTGATCAGCCCCGACGAGCGGCGCCGAGAGGCCGCGACGAATGCTTTGGGGGAGTGCCGAGGGGTGCAGATCAGGGAGTTTATCTCTTATCCACCGGGGATTGAGAATGTTTCGCGGATGCTGGGAAACAATTTTAATGTGGTGGTGGTGGATCTGGACAGCGACGCGAATTATGCGGTTGATCTGGTGCAGAGCATTTGCGCGGTAGGGCGCGCGACGGTGATTGTTTATTCGGCGCAGGCTGATCCTGATCTGCTGATCCGGTGCATGCGCGCCGGCACGCGCGAGTATCTGGTGACGCCCTTTGAGCCGGGCGAGATGGCGGACGCGCTGCTGCGCGCCTCGGCGCTGCGCACGGTGGTGGCAGAGCCGAAGAAGGCGGGCGGCAAGCTGCTGGTGTTTTTGAGCGCCAAAGGCGGATCGGGCGTGACGACGCTGGCCTGCAACTATGCAGTTTCGCTGGCCCAGGAGTCGCGCAAGAAGACACTGCTGATTGATTTGAATCTTCCATTAGGCGACGCGGCGATCAATCTGGGGATCAAGGCGCAATACTCGGTGCTCAATGCGCTGCAAAATGCGAGCCGGCTGGATGGGCATTTTCTTTCAGGGCTTTTGGTGGAGCATGATTCCGGGCTATTTGTGCTTTCGGCGCCCAGCGAACTGGTGCCGATGCAGATTGCCGAAGACGCGGTTGACAAGCTGCTGGCGGTGGCGCGGCAGGAATTTGAATATATTGTGGTGGACGCGGGCTCACGTCTGGATATGCAACACACCAATCTTTTTGAGGATTCGGCGACGATCTTTCTGGTGACGCAGATTGGCATTCCCGAGCTGCGCAACTCCAACCGGCTGATTACCAAGCTCACTTCGGAAGATGGACCCAAACTGGAGATTGTCATCAATCGCTTTGATCCGTATAACACGGAGATTGATGAGATGCATTTGAAGCGGGCTTTGACCCGCGCGCCGGACTGGAAGATACCCAATAACTACGCGGCGGTGCGGAAGATGCAGAATACGGCCACGCCGCTGACCGATGAGGATACGCAGATCTCCCGCGCCATCCAGCGCATGACCCGCACGCAATGCGGCAAGCCGCACGTCGCGGAGAAGAAGGACAAGAAGAAGAGCCTCTTCAGTTTGTTTGGATGAGGACGCACTCGGCCTCCGACTTTATTGCTCGACGATTTGTGGATAACCCATATTGATGACCTCGGTAAAATAGGTCGATTCATTGGGTGCTCCTGTTCCTGAATCTGTTGGGCGCGGCATTGTATCCCCTTGGACGCGCATGCCAACGATCACATAACCATTCACGGAATCGCCGCCAAAGGCGCTGATGAAATATCCTTTTCAACCTGGCCATCGATATTTGTTTTTGTTCCGCAACTTATTTGCCGATTGGATAGTGCTTATAGGTCAGTACACCTTCCCGCGTGGCTTTTGTCACCAGTTAGTCAGCTGCCTACTCTGAGTCGATTTCAACTACTCTTCGAATATCCAAACCCAGTTTTAAGATGGTCTCAAGACTCCCGCCCGCTCATCGCAAAGAACGCGATGAACGGGGCACCGCTTCGTATCACTCATCGTTATCCTTTACGGGGATGACCGGGCTACCTGCCGATTGCTTTGGTTTATGATGCAGTTTTCGCGCGGCGGGCGGTCCTTTGCGGTATTCTAAACGTCTAAAGGTTGAGCGGCCTGAAGTGGTTTTGGGGCTGCAGGGGTGGTGGGAGTGTCTCGATTCTTTCAGCGGTTTATCTTTGGGGTGTCGGTGGCGATCTGCCTGGCGCTGGTTTCAAGCTTTATGCTGGGCGAGTTTGGGCTGCTGGGCGTGCGCGCCGGCGGACAGCAGGATGGCGCTTATCGCCAGACGGATGTTTACCGGCAGGTGCTGGAGAAGATAGAGACCGACTACGTGGTGGAACCGAATATCAATGCAGTGACCACGGGAGCGCTGCACGGATTGTTGGAGAGCCTGGACGCTGACTCGAGTTATTTGACTCCGGCCGAGTACAGGGATTACAAAGCGCGCCCGGCGGGCGGGCTGGCGCAGGTGGGCATTACCGCCTCGAAGCGCTATGGCTATGCCGTGGTGGTGAGCGTGCTGCCGGGTTCGCCCGCCGAGAAAGAGCACCTGGCGGACGGCGACGTGATTGAGGCGATTGGCGATCAGTCGACGCGCGAGATGCCGGTGGCGCTGATTCGCATGAAGCTAGAAGGCAAGCCGGGAAGCACGGTGGCGCTGTCGGTGGTGCGCCCCGGCCGGCAGGACCCGGAGAAGCTGAGCTTGACGCGCACGATTACCGTTGCGCCCGCGTTGATTCAACAACAGTTAGAGGGCGGAGCGATTCTCAGCCTGAAACCGGGCGCGCTGACGGCGGCGCGGGTGGATGAGATTGCCGTAGCGCTGAAGGCGGCAGCTGGGCGGAAGGTATTGCTGGACCTGCGGGACTCGGCTGGCGGCGAGGCCGAACAGGGGTATCGACTGGCCAACTTGTTTATCCAACAGGGATCGCTGGGCGTGCTGGAGGGACAGAGAGTTCCTCGGCAGACATTTATCGCCGACCGGGGAAAGTGGCTTTCCAAGTCGCCGCTGGTGGTGCTGATCAACCGTGGAACGTATGGCGCGGCGGAGTTGACCGCGGCAGCCATTGAGGCGTCGAAGCGCGGCGAGGTGGTGGGCGAACGGAGCTTTGGTTTGGGCTCGGTGCAGAAGACACTGGAGCTGCCCGGCGGCGGGGCGATTCTGCTGACCGTAGCCAAGTACCAGAGCCCGGACGGAAAGAAGATTCAGGATGAGGCGGTGATGCCGACGGTATTGGTGGGTCAGGCGGGTGAGGAAGAGGAAGAGCCAAGCGCGCCGCCTTCCAAGGTGGATCAGCCGTTGCTGAAGGCTATTGAGTTGCTGAAGGCGCAGAATGGCTAAGTAGTTTATGCAGCACGCCGAGTTTCGCTTGATTTTGAATGCAAATCGAAGGCGGCTTGGCGGCGGGTGGGATTCCGGGTATAATGAAGATTCGGCAAGCTGCCGGAGAGGTGTGCCTTGGCTCACCCCGGTTGCGCGAAAGAATAAGTCTGGAGTAAAGTCATGGCACAGGTATGCGACATCTGCGGGAAGGGTCCGCAGTACGGCAATAACATCTCTCACGCCCACAACATCACACGACGCCGCTGGAGCGTGAATCTGCAAGCGGTAAAGGCGTTGGTGAATGGCCACGCGAAGCGGATCCGGGTTTGCACCGGCTGCATCAAGGATGGCAAAATCGCCAAGGCGTAGAGCCAAGTGTAGAGGCGCAATGCAGGATTGACTCAAAACCCCGTCCGGGCTGGACGGGGTTTTGTTGTGCCTGAGCGGATTATTTGGAGGTCACATTCAGTCTTTTTTTCCGCCGTTTGAGTCCACGACTTCGGCGGGCAGATCAAGCGCCACCAGAGCGAAGCGGGTTTTGGCGCCGTGCAGATCCTCAAAGCCCAGGATGTGCTGGTGGCGGCGGGAGCCGGCCTTGAGTTGCAGACCGCCTTTGTGAAGTCCGTTATCGGTATCGCCGACCCTCACTTTGGGATCCTTGTCGTCGTTGCAGGTGAGTCCCTCGGCTGTAGCCGCCGGAGCGCCGACCGGAGCGTTGTCCTGGCAGGTGATTACGTCGCCGAAGCGGAGAAGCGCCTTGCGGTAGAAGGCCAGAACCTTGTCTTGCGGGTCGGATGTCTCGTAAGATGCGGTTCGCACGCGCAACTGGAACTCGCCAAAGCCCAGATGCACATCGGCCGAGGTGTTGTCCTTGTCCTTGAATGGCGTTGCGCCAGGATAGGCGGGAAGTCCCAAATCCGCGGCTGTGATTTGATTGGTGTTGACGTGGATACCTCCGAATGGGGTATCGACCTGGACCTTCTTTTCATTGCCGCTGGCGTCTTTGTCCACATGGACCATGCAACCCGCCAGACAGGCGGCCAGCGCCAAAGACGCCAGCGGCGCGGTAACGCTGCAAATCGCCATTCTGTTCATAGCCATTGTCCTCTCATGGGTTGATACGCCGGATTGCTGACAGAAGTTCCGTGCGTTGTACAGTTATGACCTATCGATATCGCCGCGGGTTAAATTCGCCTTCAACCGCCCGCGGCGCGGGTTGGGAGCCGCGGTGGACTCACGAATCATGAGCTCGGGAAGGATGGAAACAAGGCTGGGAAAGGATTCCTGCCCGCGAATTCTCTGCAAAAGAATGCGAGCGGCTTCGATCCCCATCTGGTTCAGCGGCTGGCGCACGGTGGTCAGGCTGGGGGTATAAAAGATTGCGCTGCGGATATCGTCAAACCCTACCACCGAAACATCTTGCGGGACATGCAGTCCATGATCCGTGAGGGCGCGAATGACGCCAAACGCAGCCTCATCGTTGTAGCAGACGACCGCAGTGAACTCAACGCCGCTCTTCAAAAGTTCATTAGCCGGCCCAAAACCGAGTTCCGGGGTGGAGACTTTCAGTTGGATCTGGACGGTAAGCTCGGGTTTGACTTCAATATTGAGCTCTTTGGCCACGGCCATCAGGCACTGCCACCGGTCGTCGGCGTCGGCGCTGTGGCTGCCGCCGCGCAGGAAAGCGATCTTGCGGTGGCCCAGTTGATACAGATGGTTGAGAATCATCTCCGCGGCGCGCTTTTGATCGAGAACGACATTGGTGACTCCCTCGATTTGGCGATGACCGGCCACCGCCACCACGGGCAGTGGCATGCTGTGATCGAGCAAAGTATCAATGAGGATGAAGCCCTCGACCGAGCGATCCATGAGCAGATGCGCATAGTCGGCGATGAGCTTCGGGTTGCCCCGATAGCTGGCGGTCAGATAGAAATAGCCAGCTTCGACGAGATATTCTTCGACGCCGGCAATGACTTGCGAGGCATAGTGGTCGTTGAGGTAAGGAACCAGTACGCCCACGGAAAAGGTTTGGCGTTTGCGCAGCGAGCGAGCGTAGAAGCTGGGCCGATAGTCGAACTCCGCGGCCGCCTTGAAGACTCTGTCTCTGGTTTCTTGCGGAATTGAGCGCACTCCGGGAGCATTGTTCAGCACCAGCGAGATGGTAGCCGGCGACAGATTCAAATACTCGCCTAGCGAACGCAGACCGACAGGCTGCTTGGGGAGCGTCCTGGCTGCGGATTTCGCTTTGTCGTCCATACTTTCCCCTGAATCCACTTTAACAAGATTCGTTGTTTGAAACGATAAACATTAAAAACTATTATTTCTGGTTGGGTGAAGGCTCTGGCTCGGGAGTTGAAGCCGGTTTTTCGCCGCCGCGACCAATGCGGTTGACCAATGCGTCATTGGCATTTTTGTTGATCTGGCTGGCCAATTGGAACTCCGCCTTGGCCTCCTCCGATTTACCCATGGTCCGGTAAAGGCGTCCCAGGCGCCAGTGAATGTCAACGTCTTGAGGAGCCTGCTTCTCGGCTTGCTTGAGTTCGCGCAAAGCCTCTTCGGAGCGGCCGGCATCGGCATACAGGATGCCCAGATCCAAGTGAGCCTGCTCGATGCTGGGATCGAGGCGGGTGGCTTTCTCGAGCAACTGCGACGCAAACTCTGATTGCTGCCTTTGCAGATAAATGTCGGCCAGGTAGGTCATGGCCTGAGCTGATTCCGGATCATTGGCCAGCTCGGCCTGAAACTCGGTGGCGGCCTCGGTGAACTGCTTTTGGGTCCAAAGCATATATCCGAGGCTAAAATGCACACCGGGAAACTTTGGATCTGCCTTGACCGCGGCGCGAAACTGCTGGATGGCGCCAAAGTTATCTTTCATCGCATCCAGCGCCTCGCCGGCCAGCAAATCGGATTCCGCAGACTCCGCGCCCAGGGTGAGAATCTCGTGGTATGTATTCAGAACGTTTTGATACTGCTTGGTCCACAGATAACAATGCGCCAAAGTCATGCGCAAGGGAAGGTTTTGAGGATCGTTCACCGTCGCCTGCTTTAAGTAAGGAATGGCTTCGGCATATTCTCCGAGGCCATAATGCGCCATGCCGATCAGTGTGGTCAGGCGCTGATATTCAGCGCTGCCGGATGGCTGCTTTTCGAGCAGCGGCTGGAACTGCGCAATCGCCTGCTTCAACTCGCCGCTTTTGAAGAGCGCCAGGCCAAGATTCAAGTGGACGCCGGAGTTGGCGGAATTGATTGCCAACGCCTTTCGATAGAGGGCCACGGCCTCGGAGTAGTGCTCCTGGCGGGCTTCCAGCAGCCCCAGATGAGCGTAGGGCTCAGGACTGGAGGGATGATTTTTCAGGTAGAGCCGCCAAGCGGCTTCAGCTTCGGAGTTTTTGCCCTGCTGCTCGAGAGTTAGAGCCTGTTCCCGCTGACTTCCGGTCGCGGCCGAAGGCGCCTGACAGTACGCGGCAGTGGCCATCAGCATCAGCGCCAGAGTTCGCCAGATTCTTTTTTGCTGCGCGCGTCTCACTCTTGCACCATTTTAAGAGAGTTGGAAGGGGTGATTCCTATTGCTTGAAGAAAAAGGGCGCGGCAGGGAATGCCTGCCGCGCCCCGGTTGAGGGTTGAGATTAGAAGATGAACTTGGCGCCCAGCTCGAGGGTACGCGGATCCTGCGTGCCGGTGAGATGGCCGTAGCTGCCCTGTGCAACGCAAGCGCCGGTGTTTGGTGTACCTGTCGGTGCGCTAGAATCCGGAAGCGCGGAGCCGGTCGGTCCATTGCCAACATTGGCGCAGCTCATGCCTGTGCCAACGGCGTTGAACTCTGCATGGTTGAAGGTGTTGAACGACTCGAAGCGGAGTTCGAGGCGCGCCGTGCCGACGATGGCAAACGACTTGTAGAGTGAGGTGGTGAAGTTGGTGCGGCTGGGTCCAACGATGGCATCCTTGCCGGCGTTGCCGAAGCCGAGGTTTGGTCCGCCCAACCAGGAAGGAATTGGGGCAACGAAGTCCGTGGTGTCAAACCAATTGTTGAGCGACTTGTGATACTTGACCTTGGCGAGCTGGTTCGGACGAACCGTGTATCCGCCGCCCAGACCGACTGGATCGTAGTTGATGCTCTCACCAACAACCTGAGGCACACCGGACTCATAGATTGCGGTTCCAGCAAGTTCCCATCCGCCGGCCAGAGTCTTGACGATGCCCGTGCTCTTGGTGGCGATGGGGAGCTTGTAGATGTAGTTGACGCTGAGCATATGACGGCGATCGAGCGCGCCGGAACCCTTGTCATACTTGAAGTTCCAGGGGTTGCTGACGGTGTCGCGGTCATAGCTGGTGACGTCGATTTCATGCGACCATGTGTAATCGACTTCGCCGCTGAGGCCCCAACGGTTCTGGATGCGGAGACCGCTCTGGAGACCGTTGTAGCTGCCGTTGGTCTGGTTCTGATCCTGGGTGATGCCCCCGTATCCAGGGAAGTTGTCGTAACGGTTCATTCCGCCCCAGAGAGTGACGCTCTGGTTGCAAGCCGCGTCGATTCCTGGATTGACATGATTGGCTCCAGTGCCCGTACCGTAGTAATACCCTGCTTGAGGATCAACATAGTTGGCGCCGCTATCACCGGATACGCAGCGGGCATCCACATTGACTGCGGGTCCGGACTGCGCGATATTCACGATGCCGATGTTGGTGGGCAAGGTGTTGATGTTTCCGTTGACGATGTTCTGGTGCCATGCGAGGTTGCCAACGTACTGAACAACCCAAACGACCGAGGGGGCCACTTCGCGCTGGATGCCGATGCTGTACTGGGCAACGGCGGGCGCTCTGTAGACCTTGGCAAGGCTGTCCTGTCCGCCGACGAAGGTCAGAGCATTGGCGGCCGTAACTGCGCCGGTGTTCCAGCTCTTTCCAGGCTGAGAGAAGTAGATGTCGCCGAGGCTGAGTGCGGGATCAAAGGGCGCGCTGGTGGCAACACCAAAGATGTCGTTGCCCTGCATGCGCTCATAGAAGGTTCCGAAGCCGCCGCGGAGAACGGTTTTGCCGTCGCCGAAGAGATCGTCAGAGAAGCCGACGCGAGGCTGCCAGGTTTTGAAGTCATTGGTCACCACGCCGACTGGAGCGGTGCCCATGGCTGCGCCGCTAACGTTGCTGCCGGTTGCATCAGGCGATTCCATGCCGTTGGTGTACGACGGGATGCCGTTGAAGATGGTCAGGTCCGGGCTGGCCGGATCGAGGTTTGCGCCGGCGGTATAAATCGGCAGTTTGTTGTAGTTGTAGTCGGCCTGCACAAAGTTGGCCAACAGGTTCTGACGCTCCCAAGCATGCGGCAGGGCGTCATAGCGGAGGCCGAGCTGCAAGGTCAGGCGCGGGGTGATGTGCCAGTTGTCATTGACGTAGATGGAAGGCGTCTGGTTGACATAGTGGCGGATCGGGGCAGCCTGGGTCTGTCCGTAGCTGGTGGGGATGCCCATCAACAAGTCCATGATACCGTCGTTGGACATTGTGCCCGAGCCGTAATCGCCCTGCTCATCGCCATACAGCATCTGGTTCTTGGTGTAGCGGTTGTAGCTGATGCCGGCCTTGAACTGATTCTTGCCGAGGGTGTAGGAGACATCGAGCTTGGGCTCGTAATCCTGAGCGGCGTTGTGATAAGGCTCAGTCGCCGTATCTTCTGCTGTCCAGTAAGGTCCACCGAAGCCGCTGATGCCAGGCCAAATCTTGCGGGTAATGGCATAGGGGGCAACCACCGGAGCAACCGTCCAGGTGGAGGGCAGGAAGGTGTTGGCGCTGGGAGTGATGTCGATCTCGTTGCCATCATAGTTGATGCTGGCTTCGACGAGGAGGTTCGGGGTGATGGTTCCGCTGACCTTGATGGCCGCAGAGTGCGAGGGCGAGGAGAGGATGGAGGTGAGGGTGTTGTACGAGCACCAGCACCACTGCAGTTCCGGTCCGGCCGTGCTGTTCTTCTGGATGTCGCCAATGTAGTGGCCGAGGATGGCCCACTTGTCATTGAAGTTGTGATCGATACGGACGATGTCATCGCGATCCGTGAAGGGCAGCGAGGCGCTGGCGACGGCATAATCGGTAGAGGTATTCGTCGGCGCGGGAAGAATGCCCGCGTGGAGATACTGGACGAAGTTGGAATCGAAGAGCGCGTGAGGAATGGTGTTGTTCGGGAAGGGACTTCCTGGGGTCAGACCCAGCGGCTCCAAATGATTCAGATAGTAATCAGATGTGAGCGAAACCTTCGGTACAACGAGGTTTGTGGTGGCGGCGAATTTAGGAGCCACATAGACCAGGTCGGTGCCCAAAGTGGGGATGTCGGCCGGATCGATGGTGGGGTTGTTGCTGGTGGCCAGGTTGGTGGTCTTGCGCTCTTCCTCGTTCCAGAAGAAGAAGGTCTTGTTCTTGTTGGAATTGTAGACGTGAGGAATGAAGAGCGGTCCGCCCACGTTGAAGCCATAGATGTTGTACTTCATGGCCGGACGTGCACCGACGCAGGTGGGCTGCGGTGTGCAGTTCTTGTTGAAGAAGTAGTTGGCGTCATACCCTGTGGAGCGGTTTTCTTCCCACACCGAACCATGGAAGGTCTTGGTGCCGCTCTTGAGCGAGAGGCTGATGGTGGCGCCGGAAGAGATACCGTAATCCGGAGGATAGTTGGAGGTCAACATCTGGAACTCAGAGATGGCGTCCTGGGAGGGCTGGATCTGCATGCCGCCTGCACCGCCGCGGTCATCCGACTCGCCGCCGTCGATCAACCAGATATTGTGGCTCTGGCGGAGTCCGTTGACGCTGATGGTGAAGTTGGAGCTGACGGCGCCGGGGGTGTTGCTGTCCGGCAAGCCCGAGCTGACGCCGAGGCCGAGGGCGGCCAAGCCGGCGAAGTTACGATTCTCAGTGGCGATTTCGCTGATCTCTTCCGAGTTGATCAGCGTGCTGACCACGTTGGAGTCGGTCTGCACAGCGAGCGCATCAGCGACGACGCTGACGGTCTGCGTTTCGGCACCGAGGGTGAGCTTGGCATCGACGCGGACGGTGGCGGAAACGTTCACCACAACGCCTGACTGCACGAACTTCTCAAAGCCCTTGGCGGTAACCGTGACGTTGTAGTTTGATGGGTTCAAGCCGGCGACGTCATACAGACCCGTGGGTCCGCTGATGGTCGTACGCGTGAATCCAACGGTGGGATCAGCTACGGTAACACTAGCTCCGGAGATGACCGCACCCGTCTGGTCTGTAACGATACCGGTGATTTCAGAGTTGGCCTGTGCGAATGCGCCCACACACACCAGAATGAAAAACAGCGGCAGCAAGAAAATCCAGTACTTCGCTTGTCTCATGTGACCTTCCTTTTCAAGTTTGTTTCTGTTTGGTACTGCGTACTTCGCTCGCTTCGTCCTGCAAGAGGCATAAAGCCGGTATGAAGACAAAAAATCAGACCCCAACCCGATGGCCGGAATCTTTCGATTTCTCCGTGATATGGTAGCGAGATTTCACGATTCTCCGCTTTTTGGTATTTTTCAACTTAATCGCTCTTAGAACTTGAGATCAAACGTTTAAGTTGGGCCTGAAAAAACACCTTTTCACGAGCCGGGAGTCATTAGAAGCTAATCAGGGATGAGTTGTCAAGCATGAATTTTTAAATATTTACATCGTTTTTATCGAACTTTAGTAACAACCTTATAATCAATAAGATAATGATTTCAGACTGGCGGACGCCAAAAAAAATTCATTGCATTGAATCAAGGCATTTCCCATGCGGAAGCAGCCTCTGGAAGCGAACGCGGCAGGATGGTGTAAGCCGTGGTGCGGCGGATTTGGTCTCCGGGGCTGAGGATTTGCAGTGGGCCAAGCGTCTCCAGTTCTACATATTTTTGAGGATCGGGGTTGGTATAGACCTCGGTGAGGCATCCACCGTCGGGGTATTCGCCTGGTCCTTTTTCGGCGTCGATGCGCAGGACGGAGCGTTTTCCGAGCCAGGCCATGGTCTCGGACTTTGAACCTATCTTTGTGAAAACAAGTTGATTCCGTTTGAAACTCAGCAAGTTGTTGCGACGTTCGAAGGCCGCCGGCTCAGCCTCCAGGATGGGGAGATAGCCAAGGGGAAGTCCGTCGGAGGCAGGCAGGAGGATGGCTTCCGGATCCCGGAGTTGGGTAACGGTCCAGATGGCCACGGTGACCGGCGGTCCCTGGAGTTTGCGGAACTCGGTGGTGATGCGCAGAACCGGAAGGGTTGGATCGATCTCGATGGCGCGCAGGATCTGAATTCCGTAGGCAGGGTCGATGGGCGAAGTGAGGACCACGCCCTGGGGGATGACGACGGCCTGCGCGGGTTCAGCGTCAAAAGCCCTCGGCGGCGGCCAATCGCGGCCAATGCGCGCGATCCAGTCGGACTGTGGGGCGGGCCAGGATTTGTCGCCGCCAAAGTTAGACCATTGAGATTCGCCGGATGCGGGCAACTGTCCGTCGAGATCGCGGTTTTCCCAGAAGGGGCTCTCCGATTCGCCGGTCAGGCCAAAGCGCATCACGCGACAGATGGCGGGAACGACGACAGCTTCCGCGAGGCCATTGGAGAGAAGATAGGAGTCCGGCCAGCCGTGGTAGGAGATGGGCTCGACGGTGACGCCGGTTCCTTCAACAGTTTTCTGGGTCGTGGTGGGCGCCGGTGTTTGGAGCGGGTTCAACTTGCTTAACCTTTCATACGATCTCTAGTTTAACTATATAGAGTGGACTGATTCTGAATTCTGGAAGTGGGTTTGGGGCTTGGATTTGGAGGATTTGGGTGATGCTTTCGCGTGTTGGCTTCCACTGCGCGGAAATCGCAAGTTGGCGAGTTGGCGGCTGATCGTGGCGATTGCGACTTGAATTGGCTCGTCCTGGCGCTTGTTGCGGCGCGCGGGATAGAGTTTGTGGGTACCCCATCCATTCCGCAAAGAACGCGGAATGGATGGGCGCCTAACTTTGCTTTCCTACCCCAGCTACGCTTTGCTCAGGAGGAGAGATTTACAGCTTGTCACCGGCGGCAGCCAGATCGGTTTCAACCTCGCGCTCGGCCAGATGGTTGAACCAGGTGAACTTGAGAATCAGCGAAGTGACCAGGATGACGCCCACGGTGAGTGCGACGCGGTTCCATTCCTGAATCACGACGTAGAGCGGCAGGGCGACCAACGAAACCTGCCAGACGATACCCACGGCAATATTAAACATATCGCGGAAGAAGTCCTTGTTGCGCTTGAAGCTGGGATCTTCGGCCAGCACCTTTTTCAGGACCGGACCCCAGAAGCCCCATGGGCGAACGCGGCGGTAGAAGTCGATCAGCACCTCGTCGGACTCGGGCTTGGTGAGCAAAGTTCCCAGTAAGCAGCCGATGAGCGAGATGAGCAGCACCAGCGGGAAGATGATGGTGACTTCGAGATTAACCGGGTACTTGGCCTGGAAGCTCTGCACGATGGGAAGATGCTCGAGCAATCCGGGGAAGGCCAGCACCAGCGCGGAACCGATGCCGGTGATCATGCCCCAGAAGTAACCGAAGCCGTTAAAGCGCCACCAGTACCACTTGAGGACGTTGGAGGCAGTGTAGCCGCCCCAGAGGCCGGAGACGATCCACAGCACCACCGAGTTGACGCTGGTGACATACCAGCCGATCAGGACGCCGAGCAGAACCACGACAAAGGAGCTGAGATAGGCCAGGCGGACGTAGGTCTTAGGCGAGGCGTGGGGATTGATGTAGCGCTTGTAGATGTCGTTGACGAAGTAGGGCGGCGCGGCGTTGACCGTGGCGGCGAAGTTGGACATGAAGGCGGCCAGCAATCCGGCGATCAGGAAGCCGAGCAGGCCGGCAGGAACGTAGCGGCTGAGCACCATGGGCAGGACTCGTTCAAAGTCCAGGTTGGCGCCCATGCCGTTGAGTTCCGGGCCCAGAAAGGCCGCGGCCAGCACGGTGAGGCCGATGATGAGGAAGTAGCGGGGCGGGGTGAGGACGATGTTGACCCAGGCGCTCATCATGGAGGCTTCGCGGGGATTCTTCGAGGAGAGGACGCGCTGCATATCGTAGTTGGGCGCGGGGCCGGCGGCGGAGATCAGGATGCCCTTGAAGAGCAGCATCATGACAAAGAAGCCGAAGAGCTCATATTTGTCGGCGGCGATTTTGGCCGTGGCGGCGGGCAGCAGAGTGGTCCAGTCAAGGCCGAGATGCCAGCCGAAGAAGAGGTTGTCCCAGCCGGCGGGCACGACTTTGTGCAGCAGCGCGGGCGAGACCTTCATCATGGCGATGACGCCCACGGCAAAGCTGGCGATGGCCAGAATGAAGAATTGGACGACTTCGGTAATGACGACGCTGATCATGCCGCCCTTGATGACGTAGATGGCGGTGATGCCAACCAGAATCAGCGCGTACTGGTTGGGCGAAAGATTGAAGGGCAGGAACTCGGCGGCAAATTTACCGATGCCTTTGAAGCCGTAGGTGAAGAAGCCGATGATGCTGACGAATGCGTAGACCACGACGATGATGTGCGAGAGTTGCGCGCCTGTGCCCTTGCCGAAGCGTGTTTGAATCCACTCCGCGCCGGTCATCACTTTGGAGCGGCGCAGCCACGAAGATAGATAAACCATCAGGAAGATCTGGTTGAAGGTGGGCCAGAGCCAGGGAATCCACACGCTCTTCAGGCCGTAGACGAACATCCAGTAGACCAGCAGCATGGTTCCGCTGATGTCAAACATTCCCGAGGCATTGGAGATGCCCAGCATATACCAGGGCATGGCATTGCCGCCGAGAAAGTAATTCTGCATGCTTTGCGAGGCGCGTTTGGAGACCCAATAGCCGATGAAGACGGTGCTCAGCAGGTAGGCCACGATGATGATGATGTCGACGATGTGTAGTTGCAGCATTTGACTCCTCAATGCCCACGGGCATCCATTTTCGAATTTCGTATGCGAATTATTGCAATTCCCCGGCTAACAGGAAGACCAGCGAGGCCTGCCAGTTAATGCAAATCTCATTGCTGGCGTAGGAAGCATTGTTGTCGGCATAGACTTTGGCCGGCGGCAGATCTTTGGGCAGCGCTTCGAGCACCTTGTCTTCGCGATCTTTGTTGGGACCACCGGAGAGCAGGCCGGGCCATGGAGGCGCATTGGGCCGCGCCGCGCTGGGCCGGTGATGTGGATGCTGGTAAGCGTGCTCGCCCAGTTGCGTCACCCAGGAAAGTGAAAAGGTGTTGCGGCCCAACAGATAGTGCAGGTTATCCCGCGCCGCATCCACAAAAGCCTGATCCGGGCTGAATCGATTGGCGATCAGCAGATAAACGCCGTAGTTGGCGTCGATGCCATTCGAGCCCCAGACATAATCCTTGCCCTGAAGGCTGACATGATAGGGATTGGCGCGCGTGCGCTGGACCACTTGGCGGGCAGCGTCCACGGTTCGCTGCCGGATTTCTGCTACCAACTTGGCATCCGCGCCCTTGCGTGGCGAGAGAGCATAGGCCCAGAGCGCCAAGGAGGGCAGAATGTCGAAATGCTTTCCGGGCGGCGTATCGAGACTGGGCAAAACGGGGGTGAAATTAGCTAGAAAGTAGCGGTTGAACTGAGCGTCGCCGGTGGAGCGCCAAAGCTCAGAAGATGCCCACAACAGCTCGCTGCGGCAATTGTTCGAGCTGTAATCGCCGGTGTAGATGCCCGCAGGATTATGGAAGGTCACATTGGGATTCTTTTCAGCCCAGGCCCACGCCCGCCGTGCTGCATCGAGCGCTTGCGCGGCAAACTTGGCGTCATAAGGTTGATAAGCGCGCGCCGCAATGGCTCCCACCACTGCCAGATCGGCCGTGGCGCAGGTGCTTTTGTAGGGCGCGGAGCCGGTGCCGATCACCTCGCTAGGCATATGGTCGTCCTCCGGCTGAATAAAGCCGGGGAAGAACTTGCTGGTCTGCTTGTGCCAGACGCCGCCGTCGGTGTCCTGCATCTTGAGCATCCACTCCAGATTCCAGCGCACCTCGCTGAGCATATCCGGCGTGCCGTTGCCGGACTCTGGAACCCGCAGCGGGATGTTTTTGAGCTTGTCTCCGTACAGCTCCCAGCTCCAGAGCAGCATGCCGACGGTGATGCCGGAGTTGGTCACATAGCGGCCGTAGTCGCCCGCGTCGTGCCAGCCGCCGATGTTGTCGCGCTCGCCGCTGGTGCCGGAGGTTGGATTGAATTGCCCATGCAGGTGGCAGGCCGGGTGCTTGTAGCCGGGAAACTCCGGCCCCAGGTCTACCGCCGTGCCGCAGCGCTGCCCGTAAAAGCCAAGCATGGCCAGAGAGTAGGCGCGGGCAAAGGGGTTCTGGCTGACGGCAAAGCTCCAACTGCGGCCCACGCCGGGGATGTCGATATAGTAGGTTCCGGCCTGGCGCAGGGCGGAGAAATCAGCCGCCTGCACGCGGTCGCCGGTGTTGGAGTCGAACTCGGCCGGAGAGAGCTCGCCGCTGAAGACCACGGCACTATCTGTGGAACGGCGCAGATCAAAGCGGGCCTTCAGGGGAGCGGTTGGAAGGCTGACCATCGCCACCTTGGGCCCATCCAGCGGATAGCCGACTTGATCGACCTTGATGGAAAGTTGCGCGCCGGGATCGGCCGCGGCGGCAGAGGTGGAAAGACCCAGAAGAACGGCCAGCACAATCAGCGCCTGCCGCAGATTCAATTGCATATTATTATCACGCCCAAACAAGGTAGACACCATTTTCTTCAGTTGCGCCTCACGAATGCGCGGAAGGAGATTTCAAAGGCAAAGCCTCTCGCGCCGATCCCATTTCTGGCAAAATTTCCCGGCGAATGGTATCGCTCCCATTTTTAAGCTTGAGAGTTTCTCCTTGGCGGGCTGCACCAAGTATAATCACTTTTTGCCATCCATAGTAAAGGATTGCGTTCTGAAAAATCGTTTGATCGTTTTTTTGACAGGGACCGCCCGCGCGGCGGAGCCCCAGCGAAGGAGTTTTGACCATGAAGTTTGGCTATTTTGACGACAAGAGCCGCGAATACGTAATCACGCAACCCGACACTCCCCTGCCCTGGATCAACTATCTGGGCTGCGAGGCGTACTTTGGCATCATCTCCAACACCGCCGGCGGCTACTCGTTTTACCGCGATGCCCGCCTGCGCCGCTTGACGCGCTACCGCTACAACAATGCGCCCTTTGATCTGGGCGGGCGTTACATCTATCTGCGCGATCAGGAATCGGCGAAGTTCTGGTCGCCCTCGTGGCAGCCGACACGCCATGAACTGACGGAGTACACCTGCCGCCACGGCATGGGCTACTCGGCGATCGGCTCGACGGCCAACGGCATTGAGGCGCACACGCGCTACTTTGTTCCGCTGGGCGAAAACCTGGAGATCTGGCAGCTCACGGTGACCAACAAGCGCGCGACAGCGGCCAAGATTGACGCCTTCTCGTCGATTGAATTTTGCCTGTGGGATGCGCAGGACGACGCCACCAACTTCCAGCGCAACTTCAACACCGGCCAGGTGGAAGTGGAAGACGGCGTCATCTATCACAAGACCGAGTACCGCGAGCGCCGCAACCACTTTGCCTACTTTGCCTGCTCGGAGAAGCTGGCGGGCTTTGACACGCAGCGCGAAACGTTCCTGGGCCGTTATCGCGGCTGGGATTCGCCAGCCGCCGTGGAGGCCGGCCAACTGACCAACTCCATTGCCAACGGCTGGGCGCCGATGGGCGCGCATCAGGTCAATCTGGAGCTTGCCCCCGGCGAGACGCGCCAGATTGTCTTTGTGCTCGGCTATCACGAGAATCCGGTGGCCGAGAAGTTCGATCCGCCCTCGTCGCAAACCATCAACAAAAAGCTGGTCAAGCCGACGATTGCCAAGTATCTGGACGCGAAGAATGCCGACGCGGCCTTCGAGCAACTGCGCCAGTATTGGGAGAGCCTGCTCGGCATCTTCCAGGTGAATACCCCCGACCCGCATACCAACCGCATGGTCAACATCTGGAACGCTTACCAGTGCATGGCGACATTCAATATGTCGCGCTCAGCGTCGTTCTATGAGTCGGGCATCGGGCGCGGGCTGGGCTTCCGCGATTCCAATCAGGACTTGCTGGGCTTTGTCCACATGGCGCCTGCCCGTGCGCGTGAGCGCATTCTGGACCTGGCCGCAACGCAGTTGCCTACCGGCGGCGCTTACCACCAATATCAGCCGCTGACCAAGCGCGGCAACAACGACATCGGCGGCGGCTTCAACGACGATCCGCACTGGCTGATCATCGGCGTTGCGGCTTACTTGAAGGAGACCGGCGACTGGAGCATTCTGGACGCTCCGGTGCAGTACGACAACGAGCCGGGCTCGGAACAGCCGCTCTACGAGCACCTGCAGCGCAGCTTCAACTACACGCTCTCGCGCCTTGGACCGCACGGACTGCCGCTGATTGGCCGCGCCGACTGGAATGATTGCCTCAACCTGAACTGCTTCAGCGACACGCCGGGGCAGAGCTTCCAGACGACGACTAACAAGGATGGAAAGGTCGCCGAGTCGGTTTTCATCGCTGGACTTTTTGTCCACGCGGGCCGCGAACTGGCGGCGATTGCCAGCCGTCGCGGGCTTGCGGCGGAGGCCGACAAGTATCTGGGCGAATCGGCCAAGATGGAGTCGGTGATTCTGGAGCATGGCTGGGACGGCGCGTGGTTCCTGCGCGCCTATAACGACTTCGGCGGCAAGATCGGCTCGAAGGAGTGCGAAGAGGGCAAGATCTTCATCGAGTCGAACGGCTATTGCACGCTGGCAGGGATTGGCCTCGAGGACGGCAAGGCGGCGAGCGCGCTGGCCGCGGTGGGCGAGCACCTGGCCACCAAGCACGGCATCGTTGTGCAGCAGCCGGCGTACACCCACTATTACATCGAGATGGGCGAAATCTCGTCGTATCCTCCAGGATACAAAGAGAATGCGGGCATCTTCTGCCACGTCAACCCATGGGTGATGATCGGCGAGACGCGGCTGGGGCATGGCGATTTGGCGCATGATTACTACACCCGCATCAACCCCTCGGCGCGGGAAGAGATTGGCGACCTGCACCGCTGCGAGCCGTATGTTTACGCGCAAATGATTGCGGGCAAGGATGCGCCCACCCACGGCGAAGCCAAAAATTCCTGGCTCACCGGCACGGCGGCGTGGAATTACTACGCCATTGTGCAGTGGATTCTGGGCATCCGCACCACGCTCGACGGACTGCAAATCAATCCGGTGGTTCCCAAGAGCTGGCCCGGCTTCACGGCGACGCGCCTCTTCCGTGGGGTCACTTATAACATCACCATCGAACGGCAGGGTGAAGGCAATGCAATTGCTCTCACCGTGGACGGCAAGGCTATCGAAGGGAATGTTGTAACTCCTCCCGCGGACGGACGCAAGGAAGTTATCGTCAAGGGGATTCTGAGTTAGTTTTCGTATCGCCCAGGATCATGGGTGCCCCAGGTCCGGATTTTCGGACCTGGGAATCCATGAACCCGAACAGCCTCGCTTTTGAATTGGCAACACGGAGGCAATCAATGACTAATCTCAGACCGGGTGCTCTAAAGAAGATCATTCAAATATGTTCTCGCCTACTGGCGTGGTCAGGTGTTGTAATTTTTTTCTTGGGAGACAGATTCCTGCGTGAGATCTAGCATATGAATTTCATTACATCCGAAGCGATAGGTATTCTTGGAGGATTATCGTTAATAATGTTAGGTATAGGAATCGGCGAGTGGGCGGGTGTTTCAGTTTTACCTAGAAAGAAAAAATGAATTGAACTAAAATTGGCAAGTGATCCGGGTATTAGTATTCTATTCGAGAGGAGTTTAATGCAAGAGTTACGGAAAAACGTGGAAGCAGAGTTGCGCTCCAACATTCTTCCCTTCTGGCTGAAATACGCCATTGACGAAGAGCATGGCGGCTTTCGTGGCCAGATTGCGAATGATCTGACGATTGATCCGCGCGCCGACAAGGGACTGATCCTGAACGCGCGCATCCTTTGGACATTTTCAAAAGCTTATAACTTTTATCAAGATCCGGTCTATCTTGAAACCGCACGCCGCGCCTATGAGTATCTGGTCCATTTTTTCTGGGACAATGAGTTAGGCGGCGTCTATTGGATGCTCGATTTCGTGGGCCATCCGGCAGATGATAAAAAGAGGATCTATGGTCAGGCCTTCACCGTCTACGCGCTGGCCGAGTATTATCATGCCACCGGCGATGCGGACGTTCTGGCGCGCGCTCTGCACTTAGTCGAAAAGATTGAAGCCGCCAGCCATGATGATGCGCATGGCGGTTACTTTGAAGTTTGCGAGCGGGATTGGTCACTGGCCGCTGAGCAACGGCTGAGCGTGGTGGACATGGACGAGAAGAAGTCCATGAACACGCACCTTCATCTGCTGGAGGCTTATGCCACGCTGCTGCGCTACCATGAGAACTCGACCGTCCGCCTGCGTTTGCGCGAGATGATTGAAGTCTTTCTCAATCATATTATTGATCCGGTAACTTATCACTTTATTCTTTTCTTTGACGAGTTATGGAGTCCGCGCTCGAAAAAGGTTTCCTTCGGTCATGATATTGAAGGTAGCTGGCTGCTTTGGGAGGCGGCGGAGATATTGGGCGACAAGGATCTTTTGGCCCGCGTGCGCGAGATAGCCGTCAAAATGGCGCAGGCCGTTTACGCCGAGGGAGTCGACAGCGATGGCGGGCTGCTCTATGAGCGTGAACCCGACGGCCACTTTGACAGCGACAAGCATTGGTGGCCGCAGGCCGAGGCGGTGGTCGGATTCCTGAATGCCTATGAGTTATCCGGCGAGAGACAATTTTTAACTGCCGCTGAAGCTAACTGGGCCTTCATCGATAAGTACATTGTTGATCACCAGAATGGCGAATGGTTTTGGAAGGTTTCGCGCGAGGGAGTGCCCGACAACACACAGGATAAAGTCGGCCCATGGAAGTGCCCCTACCATAACAACCGCGCCTGCTTTGAGGTGATGGAGCGGATGGACCGGATCACTCGCGAGCCGGGAAAAAACTCTGCTGATTTGATAGATGGAATGATTGCAGGAAAGATTCGATGAGGATTGGTTAGTCAATTTAGCAAGTTAGCATCCGCTTCGCGGAGATGGCAAGTTGGCGAGTTGGCGGCGGCATTGGCAATCATTCATATCATGCACGGCGAGCCGGCAAACGCAATTGAAAGCAACCGCAGGTCCTTCGACTCCGCTGCGCTTCGCTCAGGATGACAGATTTTTTGAGCGATGCAATTGTTTCAGGCCTGATCAGTAACCAAGATAACGAGGGAAGCATATGACACAAACAGCCTTCAAGGAAAGCGTTCAAGAGTTATTCGCGCAGCAGGAGACACTGCTTGCCCTGCAAAACAGCAAATCGGCCAACGGCAACGGCGTCTTCGACCGCTATGAAAACCCGGTCCTCACCGCGGCCCATGCGCCCATCACCTGGCGCTACGATCTGAACGAGAAGAGCAACCCTTTTCTGCTGGAGCGGATCGGCGTGAACGCCGCCTTCAACGCCGGCGCGATCCTGCACGAGGGCAAGTTTTTGGTCGTGGCGCGGGTCGAGGGCTCGGACCGGAAGTCATTTTTCGCCGTTGCGGAGAGCCCGAACGGCATTGATAACTTCCGCTTCTGGGATGAGCCGATCTTGATGCCGGAGACTGCCGACCCGGACATCAACGTGTATGACATGCGTGTGGTGAAGCACGAGGACGGCTGGATCTACGGCCTCTTTTGCACCGAGCGCAAAGACCCCAAGGCTTCGCAATGGGACACCTCTTCGGCTGTAGCGGCCTGCGGCATTGCGCGCACCAAAGACCTGAAGAGCTGGGAGCGGCTGGCGGATCTGAAGTCGAAATCGCCGCAGCAGCGCAATGTGGTGCTGCATCCGGAGTTCGTCAACGGCATGTACGCCTTCTACACGCGCCCGCAGGACGACTTTATCCAGGCCGGCAAGGGCGGCGGCATCGGCTGGGGGCTTTCGGCGAGCATCGAGAATGCTGTCGTCGACGAGGAGATCATCCTCGACAACCGCGAGTACCACACGATTCAGGAGGTCAAGAATGGCCTTGGACCCGCGCCGATCAAGACGCCGCAGGGATGGCTGCATCTGGCTCATGGCGTGCGCAACACCGCCGCCGGATTGCGCTACGTGCTTTATCTGATGCTCAGCGAAGTGGAGCGGCCATGGGTGGTGACGCACAAGCCGGCCGGCTACTTTATTGCGCCGGAGGGCGAGGAGCGCGTGGGCGATGTCTCGAACGTGGTCTTCAGCAATGGCTGGATCGAGGGCGCGAATGGCGAGGTTTTCATCTATTACGCCTCTTCGGATACGCGGCTGCATGTGGCTACCAGCACGGTTCCGAAGCTGCTGGATTATGTGCTGAACACGCCCGCCGACCCGCTGCGCAGCCGCGCCTGCGTGGAGCAGCGAATTGATTTGATTACGCGCAACCGCGCGGCGCTGGAAGGGCTGGGGCTGGCGAAGTAGCGGCCAGGTTGGGTGCGGCGTGGACCGGGAGGTCCACGCTACAGCCGGTCTGGAGACCGGCGCTACAAAGCCGGGATGGCAGCGCTACAAAGCGGGAAAGCCGGCGCTACAAAGCCGGGAGGGCGGCGCTACACCGCAACTCTTTTGCTTCATCGGTGTCTAAGTTGTCAGGAGGATAAAGAAACTAATGCGCAGAGTATTTTTGCTTCCTCTTGTCGCTCTCATGGCCCTGCCATCGGTTGTGCTGGCTCAATCGGTTGAGTTTTTGATCTCGCAGCACGGCCAGACCGTGGGCACGGCCAGCTACAGCATCGCTCAAACGCCGCACGGCTTTGCCTCGACCTCGCTGGTGCGCGTGCAGATGACGGGCCTGAACTATTCGCTTTCAAAGACCGAGCGGCTCTCGGCGGCCAGCCGCCTGCGCCACGCGCAACTGAGCGCGATCGTGAACGGCTCGGCGGTGAGCGTGAACGCCGATCCCGACCCCAAGGCTGCCCCGCCGCAGACGATTCTCACGATTGCCGCCAATGGCCGATCCACAACAACTTCGCTGGAGCAGCATGCGACCGCCGTCTTGATTCCAGACTTTGATCCCGGCGCGCTGCAGACCCTGCTGACCATCGCCGCAGCCCACAACAACCGCGACTTATGGGCGATCATTCCCAAGAACGCCGGATCGACTGTGCCCATTGTGCTGGCCACTTATGCGGACGAACAGGGCACGCTCGACGGCAAGCCGATCACCGTGCATCACCTGATTGCCACCTATGGCGGCGGCTCGACCGATCTGTTCAGTGGCCCTGAGAATCAGTTTCTGCAGGCGGAGTTGCCTCAGCCGGGCTTTGCGCTGGTGCGCAAGGGATTTGTTTTGCCGCCGCCCGCCAAGCCGGGAGCGCCGCCGCAGCAGCAGCAGTAAACTGCATTTGCGACTCTCAACTTATGTTTGCTGAGTACGGCGTGGACCGGGAGGTTTACGCTACAGCCGGCCTGGAGGCCGGCGCTACAGTTTGATCGATGAATCGAGGTATGCTAACCAAGGCAGCGATCTTGTAGTCCAACGAAACATGTTGGCTTGCTGTGGAGGGTTTTCCATGAGGTTAGCGATTCTGGCATTGTTGATTTGTCCTGGCGCAACGGCAATCTGCCAATCGACGGCAAACATTCCGGCGAAGCCTGATGCATCCTTCGCAAGCCTCTTCAGCAATCCGGCGAGCAGAGTGTCTTCTTTGCAAAGCGCAATACCAAATCTAGCGCTGCTGAACACCGAAGGCCAGTTGAACCTGCCAAAGAACTGGCATTGGAATGCCGCGCTGACCGGCACGCAGATGATGTATCCGCCGCAACAGGCTATTCCTTTACAGGGACCGATTGCGAAGCTGGAGCCGATTCCAACCGAGTGGCCCAACCTCAAGGTTGAAGAGATTCCTACCGATTGGCCGAATCTCAAAGTGGTGCGTGTTTCGCCGCCAGATCATCCACCAGCGCCGGTTAAAGCACCTTCGAAGTAGCTCAGAGCAGGGTCAAATCAACACTCAAACCGCTCGCCCCGCAGCTACGCCGGAGGCCCAGGCCCACTGGAAGTTGAAGCCGCCCAGCTGCCCGGTTACATCCACCACTTCGCCGATCACGAAGAGCCCCGGCACGGTGCGGGCCTCCATCGTCCGCGCGTGCAGGCAGGCTGTATCCACGCCACCGGCGGTGACTTCAGCTTTCTCAAAGCCCTCAGTGGCGACGGGATGCATCCGCCACGCCCGCAACCGGCCCTCGAAGTCAGTCAGCGCGGCGTTTGAGAATCCCTTTGGACCGCCGGTCTCGGCCAGGTGATCAGCCAGGCGCTGCGGCAGGCCGGCGCGCAAGGCTTGCTTGACCGCGGCCAGATCCCGCCTGGCTGCCGGCTCCCGCAGCGCAGCGAGAGGCTCTGAATTGGCGAGTCCAAAATCCAACACCAGCTCCGCTCCCGGCTGCCAATACGACGAGGCCTGCAAGATTGCCGGCCCACTCAAGCCGCGATGGGTGATGAGCATTTTTTCCCGGAAGCGTGCTCGGCCTACCGACGCCTCGACCTCCGCCGAGAGCCCGGCCATGAGCGTCCAGGCAGCCTCATGGCCGCCGAGCAGGAGCGGAACCAGCGCGGGACGCGGCTCGACCACCTTCAGCCCGAACTGCCGCGCCAGCTCGTACCCCAGACCGGTTGCGCCAAGCTTGGGAATGGATAGCCCGCCGGTGGCCACCACCAGCGATTCCGCCCAAAAGCTTCCTTGCGATGACTCCAGGTGAAATCCACCGGAGGCGCGCTCGACTGCAATATCGCGTGCGTTCAAGATGATCTCGACGCCTGCCGCCGCGCACTCGGCCAGCAGCATATCGAGAATCGCCCGTGCCGATGCATCGCAGAAAAGCTGTCCGAGCGTCTTCTCATGCCATCGGATACCGTAGGTTTCAACCAACTCCAGGAAGTGGCGGGGTTGATAGAGCGCGAGCGCCGACTTTGGAAAGTGCGGATTCTGAGAGATGAAATTCTCTGGCCTGCAATGCAGATTGGTAAAGTTGCATCGTCCGCCGCCGGAGATGAGAATCTTTCTTCCCGGCTGGCCATTGTGCTCGAGGAGCGCGATCCGGCGCCCGCGCCGGCCAGCGGTCGAGGCGGCCATCAGGCCAGCTGCTCCCGCACCCAGAACGACGCAATCGAATTTGCGCGCTTCGGCAGTCATTGACCCACAACTTTGCACTTCAGTCGCATTTGTTCCGCATCCAGGGTAAGAGGCAAATGCCCGTGTTTATAGGCCAGGAGTTTTTGTTCTTCAAAGTCCCGAAGGCCTTTGCTCTCTCGGTGTCCGGCGATTCATCGCATCGGTATTAGAATAGCCGCCACGGCTTAAGGCTATTGCGCAAACCACCCCTGAGTGGAAGAATAGGCGCAGCACACATAACCCCCGCTGACCCACATTGACTGTTATTTTGAGCGGGGCGCAGCCGAATCGAATTGCCGCGATCTATCCACGTTCTGGAGCATTTTATTTTTTTGGCGCAGAGTAGAGCCTGGACCGGGGGTCCACGCCACAGGCCGGCACACCCTCATTTTCAATGACCGGCAATTTTGAACCAGGCCGGAGGTCTGCTCTGAACCAACATGTGAATTGCAACTAGACCATGGATTGGGCGGCAATGCAAGACGATGGAGGACGAAATGAAGTTCGGAACAATTGCTGGATGGGCTTTGGTTGCGTCATTCTCTGTTGCACCGCTGGCAATGGTGGCGCAAAAAGACGATGGGCCGCCCATTATTCACCCCAAAGCTGTAGTGAAAGCTCCGGTAAAACCACCGGTGAAGCCGGCGGCTCCCTCGCTTCTGGTGAGCTGCGATCTGGCTTGCAACTGGAAGCTGGACGGTGAAGATCAAGCGCCGCTTGAAGCTGGAGGCAGGATCAAGGTCAAGATCGATTTGCTTGGCCAGCACCTGGTGGATGCCACGACTCTGGACGGCATGGACAAGGTGGAAAAGGAATTTGACATTGAGGCGGCCAAGCAAGTTCTTGCGCCCATTGCGCTGGCGCCCGTGCGCGATGCGCGAGTGAAGAGCGAGCAGGAGGCAGCGAACGCGGCAGCCGAAAAAGCCGCGGCGGACGAGGCTGCGCGGGAAAAAGTTGCGGCAGACGAAGCTGCAAGGAAGAAAGCCGCGGACGACGAAGCTGCTCTGGAAAAGGCGAAGGCGGAGGATGCGGCGCGGGAGAAAGCCGCGGCAGACGAGGCTGCAAGGGAAAAAGCGGAAAGAGATAAAGCTGAAGCTGACCGAGTTACGGCGGAAGAGGCCAAGGCGGCTGAAGCCGAGCGCCAGCGGAAGTTGCGCGAGAACGGCAGCGAGCAATTCAGCCAAGCAACGGTTTATTACGCGCAGCAGCGTTATCAGGAGGCTCGCCCACTCTTCTTGAGCTCCTGCGAGGCGGGCAGTTTGGCAGGATGCTGGAACCTGGGCAGGATCTACGGCATGGGTCAGGGCGTACTTCAGAATTATGGCCAGGCGCAGATCTTCTATCAAAAGGCCTGTGACGGGGGCGAGATGCGCGGTTGCACGGATCTCGGCCAGTTGAATGAAAACGGCAACGGCGTGAATCAAAATTACTACCAGGCACAGGAGCTTTATACGAAGGCTTGCGATAAGAACGAGATGACGGGCTGCAAGAATCTCGGCAAGCTTTTTGAACTGGGCCACGGCCCGAATCAGGATTACGCGCAGGCTCGCGATCTTTATCAAAAAGCCTGCGACGGCGGCGAGATGATGGGCTGCAATGACCTGGGCGCGCTTTATGACAATGGCTTAGGCGTCCCACTGAATTTTGTGCAGGCGCACGCGCTCTTTGAGAAATCCTGCCTGGGCGGAGAGATGAAGGGCTGCAACAATCTGGGCGTAATTTACGACAATGGCGATGGCGTGCATCGTGACCCTATGAAAGCCCGCGAGCTTTACCAGAAGGCCTGCGACGGCGGCGATGTGGAGGGCTGCAAGTTTCTTGGCTGGTCGTACTTTCAAACTCCGGGCGTGAACCGGGATTACGTCAAGGCGCGGATGTATTTTGAAAGGGCTTGCGGTGGCGGGGAGATGATGGGCTGCAATGATCTGGGCGTGATGTATGACGATGGCAAAGGCATAGGCAGAGACATCAACCAGGCGCGCAAGTACTATCAACTGGCCTGCGGTGGAGGGTTGAAGAAGGCGTGCGAGAATTTGCGCATCCTGCGCTGAGGCTCAGGGGGATGGGCAGCCCGAAAGTTAATTCAGCTCCGATTTCCATGAAGGAGGCGGGCAAATCTACTGCCTTTCCCAAGCCAGGAAGACCACTACGCCACTCAACAAAGCCAGCAGGGCGATGGTGGGAAGCAGCACGAACAAGCTTAAGCCCGAATCGAGAAGCATGGAACTCCACAGAGCATTGATGTTCAAGGCGAGCGTGTGCGGAAGCGCTTCGAGAGCCGTGAGCCATGCAATACCCTGCCGCGCTTGTTCTGTCAGCAGAGCGATCACCACTGCCGCGCAAACAGATAGCGCAAAGAGATACGCACCCATCATGGGCCTTGCGATGCGCTCTACAGAGGCGTTGCGGCGGCGCAACTGAGCACGCCACCAGAGCGTGCCGGGCGTGCCGATCCGAGCGACGCTTACCGCCGCCTCGCGATCCCGCTGAAAGCTCGCAGTCACCAGAACCAAATCCGCGCAACTGCGGCAGGCATCAACGTGAGCGCGCAACTCGGGCGGGCAGGCAGCCGGCCATCTGCCGTGTGACAGCACCTGCATCACTTCTTTTTCATAGGCACAAACCTTCAGCTTCATCACGGTCTCCCTGGTCTTGCGGCCTGCTCGCGCAGCAGGCTGGCAATCTTGCGCCGTGCGCGAAAGAGCAAGAGGCGAATGCTTGCCGAGGCCAGCCCGGTAACCTCGGCGATCTCTTTGTGCGTGTAGCCTTCGGCGTGGGCTAGCCAAAGCAGTTGCCGGTCGCGAGGGCGCATCAAGGCCAGCGCCGGACCGAGGATCGCTTGCGAATCCGCCTGAGCCGCGGCGCTGCTGGCGGCGAAGAACTCTTCTGGCATCTCCTCGATGGAGGCTTGCCTGGGACGCCGCCAATGGTCGCGCAAGAGGTTGGTGGCGATGCGGAAGAGATAGCGGCGGCCTGCAACCTCGCCTTCGGGCCGCAAGGCTGCGCAAAGGAAGCGCACAAAGCTCTCCTGCATCAGGTCGTCGGCCAGCGCGGGATCTCCCGAAACCCGCGCCAGGTAAGCCCACAGAGGGCGCGCCGAGCGCTCATAGAAGCCGGCGAAGGCGTCATTCTCCATGGGCGCGTCAAACGCCCGCGGCGCATCGCCGGCTACGAGTTGCGGAAGTGCGGATTCGCGTTGCATCGGCGGGGACTCTTTCATGGGATCGGGCGGCATGCCAGCTCACTGCCGATCCCTATCGTTGCTGGATGCTTGAGGACTGGGCGGCATAAGACCGAGACGGCCGGCCAGAATCCAGGTTATCCCTGCCGAAATGATAAATCCAAGGCCGGGCATCAGGGCCAGGGTTCCCAAGACCAACATCGGAAGTCGCAGATCCGGGGATGCGTTACGCAAAAGGTAACAGCCCAGGCCCAGCAGCGTCAGAACAATGCCGATTTGCAGTGGGGTGAGCACGCGAGCAACCGCATTGGGCACGCGCTGCTCCGGCTCAAAGCCCACCGGAATCGGCGCCGCCTCCAAAAAGCGCTTGCCCGCCTCGGTCTCCATATACGAAGCGAGTTCCTGATTCGAGCCGAATTTATCAATCAGCTTGCCATGAACCTCGCTTTGCAGCTTGAAGATGCGGCTCCAGCGGCGATTTTCCAACAGCGCACGAATCAGCCAGATAAAGGCACCCAGGAAACAGGCGAAACCTAAAAGAGGCATCACGTCATGCGACAGCCTCTGCGCGGCTGATTCTTCGTGATATTGCTGGTGAATCTCTGGCCAGACTGCTCGATCCAATGCTTCATCCGGCGTGACATCCGAACCATTCATGTGGGTGAAGAGATAAAACTCCGGATTGCGAGCGATCTCGGGGTGACTCGACAGAAACTGCCCAAGCTGAGGATTGTTGCTTTCGACATAGGCCTGATTGGCCAGCAGGGACGGGTCGTGCTCAATCACCGTCGTGAGCTTGGGACTCAGGCGAAGCAACTTGATCAACTCCATTTGTGTAGTCACAAGTTCTTTTTCGTTGGGAACCTGTGCATTTGCCGGTGGCACCTGGACGAGCGGCTTGGCGGATGGCGCAGCGGGCTTGGAGGACTGAGGTTGCGCGGCGGCCATTGCGGCCATCAGAAAGATGGATGCGGCAAGCGGGCGGAGAATTCGGGGTGTAATTTGATTTGAATGACTCATGGATTGCCTCTCTCGAAGAGCTTCCTCAGCATCTTCTGACGATTCAACGAATGAGAGGACCGATTGGTTAACAGGAGCCTTTATGTAAATCTTGCAAGCCGGGGTTTATCATTACAGAGGAGCGGTCCGGTGAGGTCGTCGGCGCCGCGTGGATCAGCGTCATAGGTGCGCATCCTTTCTCCGAAATTCATTCATTGCATTATCTCTCTCAAAAGAAAGTGATTAGGAAACAAAAAGTCATGCGAGCAAAGACTGCCGTGGTGCTGGGCGCTCAGTGGGGCGACGAGGGCAAGGGAAAGATTGTGGATGTGCTGAGCGAGCGCTTCAGCGCCGTGGCGCGCTATGCGGGCGGGCACAACGCCGGCCACACGGTCATCATCGGCGATCAAAAGTTCGTGCTGCAACTGATTCCCTGCGGCGTGCTGCGACCGGGCTGCCGGGCGGTGATCGGCAACGGCGTGGTGCTGGACCCGATTGCCTTTCTGAAGGAAGTGGCCAAGCTGCGCGCGCTGGGCGTGGCGGTGGATGAGCAACTGAATGTCTCCAATCGCGCCCAGGTGATTTTGCCCTACCATCGCATGATTGAACTGGCCGCCGAATGCGCGCCGGGACGGCAGAAGATCGGGACGACGAGCAAGGGAATTGGGCCGGCCTACGAGGACAAGATGTCGCGCGGCGGATTGCGCATTGTGGATCTGCTGAGGGCTGATCTGTTGAAGACGCACATTGAAGCGGCCTGCGCGGAGAAGAATGCTATCGTCCACGCGCTCTTTGGCGCCGACCCGCTGGACCCGGCGCAGATCTACGACGAGTACGCCGCCGCAGCCGAGCAAGTGCGGCCCTTTGTCACCGACACTGGCCGCCTGCTGAACAAGATTATTGCCGAGGGCGGCAGCGTGATGTTCGAGGGCGCGCAGGGAACCATGCTGGACATTGACCACGGAACCTACCCGTTTGTTACTTCGTCTTCGGCCACGGCGGGCGGCGCGGCGACAGGAACCGGCGTTGGCCCATTGTCTATCGGAACGGTGATCTCGGTGACCAAGGCGTACGTGACGCGCGTGGGCGAAGGGCCGTTCCCGACCGAGATTCACGACGAAGCGGGCGAGAAGCTGCGCGCGCGCGGCAACGAGTATGGCGCGGTGACCGGACGCCCGCGGCGCTGCGGCTGGCTCGATCTGCCGATGCTGCGTTACTCGAATCAGGTGAACAGCTCCGAGTGGCTGGTGATTACCAAGCTGGACGTGCTGGACGAACTGGCCGAGATTCCCATCTGCGTGGGCTACGAGATCGGCGGCAAAGTCACCGACGAGATTCCCGCCGACGTGCAGGGCCTGGAGCAGATCAAACCGATCTATACCACGATGAAGGGCTGGCGCACTTCGACCGAGGGGATTACGCATTTTGAGAAACTGCCCCAGGAAGCTCAGGAGTATCTGCGCTTTCAGGAGCGCGAGAGCGGCGCCAAGATCGGCATGGTCTCGACTGGGCCTGACCGCAACCAGACAATGCTGCTGCCGGAGTTTGAGGCGGCGCTGGAGAGGATTCAAGCGTAGAGCGGCGGCTATAGCATGGAAGCCGAGGCGCTGGATATTCTGCGCAATGGGATGCGGGTAGACGAGGCAGAGCAGATTGGTTTTGGCACTGCCTCAGTTACTCTCTTCAGCGGCAACGGCGTCTAACTTGACGAGCCCATAGCTGAAATTCGTGGTATGCGAGCATCTTGCAAATTATCTTCGAGAAGTAAATAGGTGTCAGGGCACGACTTTAGTCGCTACAGAAGCGTACATAACTGAAAACTGATCCGCAGGGGCTAAGAGCTTATCCGTAAATTGAAGATATTCTCTTTCTGGTTTCGAGCCTGTTTTAATTGAGCGATGGCTCTAATGAACCTCTGATTAACTTTCATTTTCAAAGAAACCTTCCATCAGGGGCTAAAGCCCGCATTTATTTTAGGCTATTTGCGGCACGACTGAAGTCGTGCCCTGATACAAAACAGATAGGCTCGTGAGTTTTTCCTCAGGCTGTAAAGTCGTGCCCTTTCAAAACATCAAATTATTCAGAGGTTCCCTAACGTATTTCTGTATGGTTTGAGAGTCAACGTGGACCAGGAGGTCCACATTACAGCCGGTCTGGAGACCGGCGCTACAAATCACGGGGCGCTACAAATCATGGGAGACCGGCGCTACAAATCACGGGGCGCTACAATTCACGGATAAGCTCTGAAGCCAAATCCATTTTTTTGCTCTCTCGGCACGATTAAAGTCGTGCCCGGACGCTTCTCAGATTATTCAAAGATCCTCGTGGAAGATGAAATCGTTTCCTCTCGCTTCTCAGCATATTCCAGTGTCATATCGTACACCCATTTCCGGATTTGATTCATCTGTTCCGCAAAGAAAACCTGGCGTGCGGCATTGGCGGAGTTTCGGGCCTCGACTGGAGCTTCACGATACAATTTACCTATGATCAGTTTTGTTGTGCGGCTGAAGTTTGCCGCGGAAGATCGCGACGATGTGGTGGAAACGCTGCGGGCGCTGGCTACGGCCTCGCGGCAGGAGCCGGGCTGCGTCAGCTACATTCCCCATCACGTGGAAGACGACCCGGACACGGTGCTTATCTATGAGCAATATGTGGATGCCAAGGCGCAGGCCGCGCACCACCAGTCCGAGCACTTCAAAAAGTATGCCGTGGCGGGCCTTTATCAGAAGATGAAGGAGCGGAGCGTGGAGAACCTGGTGGCTTTGGTTTAAGCCGCTCGCTCTAAGAGCAGTTTTGCGGCTGATTGGCATTCAAGGTGTTCCTTGAACATTTGATGGGAAGATGCGACTTTTTGTAATAAGTTCAGCAAGTTAGCGTCCGCTTCGCGGACAATCGCAAGGCAGCGAGTTAGCGGGGGCGTTGGCTATCCAAGTTTTCGTCTCCAGTGGGTTGGCGAGTTGGCGGGGATATCAGCTATCAAAGGTTTATCTCGCGCGGATTGGCGAAGGCCAGTAGACCGCTGGAATCGCCCATGCAACTCGACTTTTTGCCAGGGGCAAACTGACTTTCGGGGGCATTGTCCCATGAGCTGGTACGATGTCTCCTACTGGATGGCGCATACTTGTATACAGGCCGAATGATCGAGGCGCGCTCCCCCTTGGGCTCCCTCGTCTTCACTCCGGCTTCTGCACTTGCACAGGCACACGGGCTGGAAGGCCTGAGAGGCGCTCCGGCGAAAGACTGCAACGAATTGTGGCGCGGGTTTGATGGGAGAGCACTCCCTTGATTCACGAACCCTCCGGCGCATTGCGCGAATCTAATCAAGCATGATGGAAAAAGAGAGGAATTCATGACTACTGCTCGCTTTCCCGGCATACGGGTGACCGCCAATGGAAATCAGCTGGTCTCGTACCATACCGAGACGCGCATCTGTGACGCCGGCGTATTTTATCCGATTACACCCTCGACGGAGGGCGGCGAGCTCTTCCAGCAGGCCTATGCCGAAGGGCATTTAAATGCCTTCGGCCAGAACACGATTGCGATTGAGACCGAAGGCGAGCACGCGGCGCAGGGCGGCGCGATTGCGCACTCGGTTTGCGGCAAGCGGGTGGTGAACTTTACCAGCGGCCAGGGCGTGGTTTACGGCGTGGAGCAGTACTATCACGCGCCGGGCAAGGCTTCGACGATGGTGCTGGAGGTGGGCGCGCGGGCGCTGACCAAGCACGCGCTGAATGTGCACTGCGGCCACGACGACATCTACGGCGCGCTGGACACGGGCTGGATCATGCTCTTTGGCAAGGACGCGCAGCAGGCCGCCGATCAGGCGCTGATTTTGCGCCGCGTGACCGAGCTGGCGCTGACCCCCGGCATGAACATTATGGACGGCTTTTTGACCAGCCACCTGGAGCGAACCTTTTACAAGCATGAGTCCGAGTTGATTCGCGAGTATCTCGGATCACCGGCTGACGTGATCGAATGCCCGACCGAAGCGCAGCGCGCGCTGTTTGGCCCAACGCGGCGGCGCGTGCCCAAGATGATGGACCTGACCAACCCCGTTCTGCTGGGACCTGTACAGAATCAGGAACACTACATGAACGGCGTGATTGCGCGGCGCAACAACTTTGCCGAGCCGATACTGGAGTTCCTGGAAGACGCTTATCTGCAATTCGGCCTGCTCACCGGGCGGCGCTACGGGCTGATCAGCGAGTACAAGGTGGAGGACGCGGAGACAGTCTTTGTTTCGCTCGGCTCGGCGGCGGAGAACATTGAAGCCGCGGTGGATTATCTGCGCGAGAAGCGCGGAGCCAGTGTCGGCTCGATTCACGTGAATGTGATTCGCCCCTTCCCGGAGGCGGCCATTATAGCCGCGCTCAAGGACAAGAAGAACGTGATTATTCTGGAACGCACCGACGAGCCGCTGGCCGGCGACAATCCGTTGGGCCGCGATATTCGCACCGCTTTCTCGAAGGCCGTGCAGGGCGTGGAAGGGCTGCCCGCCGTGACGCTGGCCGAGGTGCCGCGGATCTTCGGCGGCAGCTACGGGCTGGGTTCGCGCGACTTCCGCCCGGAGCACATTCTGGGCGCATACGAATACGCCACCGCCGGACGCGCCCGCAAAGATGGCAAGACAGCCGCGGATGGCGTCTCCTACTTTGTTCTGGGCATCGATCATCCTTACGCGGTGGTCGGCGACGAAACGCCGTCGCTGCTGCCGGAAGGCGCAGTTGCGGTACGGTTCCACTCGATTGGCGGCTGGGGCGCCATCACCACGGGCAAAAACCTGGGCGCCATTCTTGGCGATTTGAACGACCTGATCTTTGAGCGCGACGGCGAACGCGACGCGCTGGGCAATCCCAAGGAAGTGATTCACGTCAGCGCCAATCCGAAGTACGGCTCGGAGAAGAAGGGCGCGCCGACCAGCTATTTTATGGTGGCCGCCAAGGACCGCATCCGCGTGAACTGCGACCTGCGCCATGTGACGGTGGTTCTTTGCTGCGATCCCAAGGCATTCACCCACACCAACCCGCTGGACGGCATGGCCGAGGGCGGTTCGCTGGTTTGGGAGTCGGACCAGGAGGGCGTGCAGGCCTGGGAGCAGTTGCCGATTTGGGCGCGCAAGCAGATCATCGAGAAGAAGATTCGCGTCTTTACGCTGCCGGGTTTTGAGATTGCCAAAAAAGCCACCGACCGCGGCGACTTGCAACTGCGTATGCAAGGCAACGCCTTCCTCGGCGCATTCTTCCGCGTCAGCACGCTGCTGAACGAGTTTGGAATCTCGCAGGATCAGTACCATGAAGTGGTTGAAAAGCAGTACGTGAAGAAGTTCGGCAAGCTGGGCGAGGCTGTGGTGCAGTCGAATATGGAAGTGATGTTGCAAGGCTTCCAGCAGGTGAAGGAGATTGAGATTGGCGCGCTCGCCGCGGCTGATCACTCCAGCCTGCGCGGCCATGCGCTGCTGCCGATTCTGGAACTGACGACTGCCGGCGGGGGCTGCGGAAGCGGTTGCCGCTCGCACGCGTTGCCCGAAGGTCAGGCTGCGCGTACTCAACTGGCCAGCGTTGCCGGCTTTGACGCCGAGTTCCGCGCGCACTTCGGTTACAACCAGCTCGCCACGCCGCTGGCCGCGATGGGCCTGATCGCCGCCGCCACTGGCGACACGGCCTCGAAGTACGTGGCTCGCCGCGAGACTCCGCTCTACATCCCGGAGAATTGCACGCAGTGCATGGAGTGCATCTCGGTTTGCCCGGACACGGCGCTGCCCAACACCTCGCAGGATTTGAGCACGCTGCTGCGGACCGCCGTCTCTTACTACGTAGCCAACGCCGCCGACCGCGCCAAGCTGCTGGCAGCATTGCCGGAGATTGAGCAGAAAGCCCGTCAGCGCATGGTTGCCGAAACCAAGAGTGGAACGCCGCTGCAAACCATCCTGCGCGAAGTCACAGATTCTGTGGACGGCTTCTCCGCCAAGGGCTAGCAGCAGTTCTTCGAGATTCTCGATAAAGTTCCCATGGCTTATCAGAAGGTGACGGCGATCTTCTCGTCGCCTGAGCGGAAAGCTCCCGGATCGGGCGGCATTTTCTCGATCTTTGTCAGCGACCTCTGCAAGGGCTGCGCGGCGTGCGTTACCGCTTGCGGCGATCACCAGGCGCTCAAAATGGTTCCGGAGACCGAGGCGGTCAATGCCAAGCACATGACCGGCACGGCCTTCCTTGATCTGCTGCCGGACACCGCGCAGAAGTACCTCGGCCTTTTCAACGCCGCCAATCCGGCCGACTCGAAGACGGCTACGCTGCGCAACATGCTGATGGTGCGCTCGACCTACGACGCGCTGGTGGCCGGCGACGGCGCCTGCGCGGGCTGCGGAGAGAAGAGTGTTCTGCGCTCGATCGCCGCGGTCACCGAAGCCTATATGCGCCCCGTTTATCACGCCAAGAGCGACCGCTTCCTTAACAAGGCCGGCGATCTGGAAAAGCGCGGCGTCTCGCGCCTGGCGGTTCTGCGCGTGCGCAATCAAGCCGAGTACGACTTGCTGCGTCAAGCCATTGCTCACTTGGTTCTTGGCCTGGGCGGCGAGGACGAAAAGGACACCAAGGCGCGCATTGCAGCTTACGAGCAGAAGCACGGGCCCATCAGCGACGGCGAGCTGGTTGAAGCCATTGCAGCTGTGCTGCTGACCGAGGTCTTCAACCACAAGAACCTGCAAGCGGTGGACGGCCGGCTGGCCAACGGCATGAGCGTGATGGCCATGGCAGCGCACACCGGCTGCAACACCGTCTATGGCTCGACCGCGCCGAACAACCCACACCCCTACCCCTGGATGAATTCGCTCTTCCAGGACGGCGTCACCGTGGGCTGGTTGATGGGCGAGAGCTTCATTGTCGATCACGCGCGCCGTTCGGTGATCCCTGAGCGCCTGGCCGACATCCTGCTCACGCGCGACGAGAACGTCATTGACGCGCAGGAGTATTACAACCTCTCGCACTTTACCGACGCGCTGATGACCGACCAGGAGATTGTCGAGCTGCCCAAGGTTTGGGCCGTCGGCGGCGACGGCGGCATGGGCGACATCGGCTACCAGAATATGTCCAAGGTGATGCTGCAGAACCGGCCCAACGTCAAGGTTCTGATGCTCGATACGCAGGTCTACTCGAACACCGGCGGGCAGAACTCGGACTCGACACCGATGCTCGGCGGCAACGACATGAATGTATTTGGCGCGGCTACGCAGGGCAAGAGCACGGAAAAGAAGACGGTTGCCGAGACCTTCCTCGCGGGACACGGGTCGCCCTTTGTAGCGCAGATCTCCATGGCTAACGCGCCCAAGCTCTACCGCGCTATTCTCGACGGCCTGGAGTATCGTGGCACACTCTTCATTCAGGCCTTCACCACCTGCCAGCCGGAGCATGGCGTGGCCGACGATATGGCGCTCCATCAGGCGCAGCGCGTGCGCGACTCGCGCGGCGTGCCGGAGTTCGTCTTCAACCCGCGGCTGGGCGAAACGTATCAGGAAGCTCTCGACCTCAAGGGCAATCCGTCGATTGATTTGGATTGGTACGAAACCAAGGACAAGACGACCGGCGAGGTGCGCCGCTACACCGTCGCCCACTGGTGCACCACCGAAAACCGCTTCCGCAATCACTTGAAGAAGATCAAGCCCGAGGCCGCGGCCAAGCTGATTCCGCTCGATAACATGCTCGTCCGCATCAATCAGCAGGACGTGGTCTATCGCCACTACCTCAACCCCGCCCACCGCGCCTTCATCCCCGACTTCGGCACGTACATCACCGTCTACGACGAAGCCGGCAAGGCAACGCACTACGCGCTATCGCGGCAGTTGGTCATGTTCTGCGTCGAGCGCCGCAAGGCATGGCGCCTGCTGCAATCGAAGGCGGGCATCGTGAACAAAGAGTACGCCGCCCAGCGCGCCCTCCTCGCCGAAGTCGACTCCGGCAAGCTGCCGCTGGACGAGTTCCTCATCCGCGCCCACGAACTCCTCAAGGAGCGGCTGGCCGCTGGCGGATTGACTAAAGCGTAACTTAACAATATGAAATAAACACACGAGCGCGGACCCATGGGTTCGCGCTCGTGTGTTAGGATGGCCTGACTGAGATTTCAGCCAAAATTCTGCAACATTTGGAGATGCGATGGAGTTGTTTGCAATATGTGCCCGTGTTTTTCGTTCGTCTTCTTGTCTAGTCATTCTACTGATTGCAGGATTGACTATCGCGCACTCACAGGATACTGCTTCGGCTCACCCAAAGGCTGCAGAGTCTCAAACCTTTCGGGTCGGATTGAAATCGATCACAATTACTTCTCCAACAAAAGATCTGAGCGAAATGGGTTCGGACTACCGCGTAGTGCTTGAAACATTTGCCCCGGTAACTAACCGACTCGTCGCTGCATTCACCCGTCCCGAAGATCTGAATCAACTTCTCCAGGGAGGGGATACACCACTGTCCCAATACGCACTTGTAGAGGTTCCCCGGCGTGCTGAATTTGCTGAGATCGACCCAGCAACATTTAAGATAGTGGCCGATAGCTTGGCAAAGGAATTTGGAACGAATTTAGAGGCTGATTTGAAGTCGGGTCAGGACGAACTCAATCGCAACCTAAAAGAATTGAACTCGAATTCCGTGTCCGTTACCGTCGACAAGCCACTTCCGCTTGGCTTACTGTTTTCAAAACCTAATGTTGCGGCGTTCGCATTAATCGAAACTGTAGCATCAAAAGGACCGGATACGAAAGTGGCCGCAGCAATTATCGTTCTGCGTGTACAGAATCGAGTCCTTTTTCTCTACCTTTACAACACCTACAAAGATGAGTCCACAGTGCAATGGCTGCACAAAACCAGCGAGGATTGGGCGGACGCCATCTTGAAAGCAAACGAGTAATCAAACGAAATATGCAATTGTAAACACTCCAAATTCCTATCCGTCCCTACAGCAGATTTGGCTTTGGGGACGGATCTCCGTCCATTTAGACTCATCTCAAAAATGCAGATTTGTAGGCTGCGATTATCGGAAAACAAAATCTACGGATTTCAACCGCAATCCTTCCGCTTGCACAGCCCGGCCCTCCCGGAGGGAGCGGGCGAAAATAGCCCAGGAGCCGGGGTCCCCGGCACGCGATTTGTGCGTGCTGGGGTGGCAAGGTGAAGCGCAGCGCAACCCTGGGGAAGGCGGCCAACAGAGAGTCGCGCCCCGTAGGGGCGCTGCGAAATGCGCCGGTGCCGGATTTTCGGGGGTGAAATTGCAAACAACTGGCAGATCAAACCTTACAGCAAGTACTCCACCTTGGCCGCGCCCAGCGCATTCAGCCTGCGGTCGAAGGTAACAAGAGTTGCATTGGAGACAGCGGCAAAGGCGGCCAGATACGCATCCGTCCAGGCATTCGGCCCACCTGTAATCTTCTCGCCGAGTTCTCTCCAGCGCTCACCGAAGTTGGGCGGTTCGGTGAGAAAATCGACGCGCGGGTCGAGACTGGCGATTCTGGGCGCCACGCATCGTAGACAACCCATGCCTCACGCGGCGCAAGCACATCTTCGCCCATGACATGGTGATTGGTGAGCAAGCGCAGAAAGCCCAACTCGGTAATGCGGCAGAAGGCGATCCGTGTCTCTTCCAAGCCGTCCAGCCAAGCTTTGGCGCGCGCATAATGGGTATGCCGGTTGGAGGTAAGCCCAATCCAGAGGTTGACGTCAGGCAAGCAGATCATCGAAGTCGTAGTCCTTCAAATCCAAAACGCCGGGGTTTTTTGAGGGAACCAGAGGCAGCTTGACCGGCGTTTGGCCGGAGCGACTGCCGGAAGCAGTGCTCAACTCCCGCTCCAGAACGCGAATCACGAATTCCTCCACAGTAACCCCTTGCAAGCGCGCGATTTGCTCACCTTGGCGGAACAATGGCTCTGGAAATTCGATGGCGGTGCTCATAGCAGTTCCTCAAACCCATCTTACTCTGATTTTGGAGCCTCAGCCATCCCAAACCTTCAACCGCAATCACCCGCTGGAGCAGCCTGGCGCTCCCGGAGGAGGGGGCGAAAATAACCCGGGAGCCGGGGTCCCCGGCACGCGGTCTGTGCGTGTTGGGGTGGCAGGGTGAAGCGCAGCGCAACCCTGGGGAAGGCCCGCCGGCTGAGAGCCGCGTCCTGTAGGGGCGCTGCGAAATGCACCGATTCTCCCAACAGAGGCCGGATGATCGGAGCAGCCAACCAGGCTCGTTCAGGCTCGCTTCTTCCAATAGCCGGGTCGCCGCTTAGCATGGGCAACAGCAACGATGTAGACCTCGTCCTGCCAATCGAAAAACACAATGAAATAGGGAAATCTTTGGAGCAGAACGCGGCGGGTTCCGTGCAGATAGGCTGGATAACGAAGCGGTGTTTCGGCTGCCGAGGAAAAGCCAGCCAACAGATCGTCGCGAAATCTACGCGCTGCGGGAAGGCTTCGCTCGGCGTACCAGACTGTTGTCAGATTGGCCTCGCGCCGTGCGGCCTCGTGAATACGCAGATTCTTCAACGACCGACCACTGCCCGCAAATCCGCCTCTATCTCCGCCAGCGAATAGGTTACAGCGGTTCCGGCCTTGATCTCCTCAACCCGGCAGGCAATCTCCGGCCCCCAGGCTGCCGCGATCTCATCCTCGCTGGCATCAGCGCGTTCCCACAGCGAGGCGGCCAGCAAAATCCGTTGACTCTCCGGTAGTTCCCAGGCGAATTGTTGGACTTCCTCGAAGGTGTGCTGCATAGGAAGATTGTAGCGCGAAACCAATTCACAGACGAATGGCTTCTGCTGAATTCAATCCGATAAACGGCCCACGTTTGCAGCCGTGCAATGGTAAGGAGCGTTTATTCGGTGAACCGGCACCCAGCAAAGACCGGAGGATTGAGGCTGAATTTGGCGTTACGAAAATTTATAAAAATTAATCTAAAGTCCGGCGCGCGGCTGCCGATAGACGATTTGGGAGAGTTCGACTTCAAATCGCAGAGGAGAGATCGTCATGCAAATCATGGGCGCTTCAGCCGTCTCATTGAATGTACAACCCTTGAATCCTGTCTCCTTTCTCAAGCCCGTCAAGGCGGAGGTGCAGGCCGCTCAAGCCACCACGATCCTGCTGGCCGCGAGCACGGATTCGACCGAGACGGGGATGAGCACGAGCAGCTTTATGTATATGGCTTCGTCGTCCGGCGGCATCACCATTATTGAGGAGGCGAGCTTCACCTCGAGCTTTTCGGCGACGGCGGGCGATGTGCAGTCTTCCAGCAGGTTTGTTGCTACCAGCTTCAGCGCGGAGGCTTCGTATGCCGCCGCGAGCACATCGAGCTTTAGCGCGGGCGAGAGAGGCATTCATCTGCGCTTTGATGCGATGGCGTAGGAATGATTGGCCAAAGGACGTGTTGGCTGGGTTGAGGAGGAAACAGGATCACAGATCCTGAGTCAATGAAAGGCAACACACACTCCCACCCATTCCGCATGGTGCGCGGAATGGATGGGGCACAGATTTGCTGTAATTCATTGCCGAATTTATAAATGGCTTGCGGGAGATTTGGATTTGTGGAAATCAATTTAGCAGGTTCGCATCCGCTTCGCGGAGTTGGCGAGTTCGCAAGTTCGCGTCTGATTCACGGAGTTGGAGAGTTGGCAGGTTCGCGTCTGCTTCGCGGAGTTGGCGAGTTGGCGAGTTGACGGCGGCGTTGGGTTGACTCCCAACTCAGCCACAAAAACTAATGCGTGGCTAGGGTGGGGCATCTGGGCATCAACTTTCAGAAACGGGCTGAAACCCTTAGGGACTGAACACTTGAGCGGCTATTTGCTCATTTCCCAGTTCTCACGGCGAATCCGATAAAGCACATGTTTTTGCAATGGGTGACCCGCAGGCAGTTTAGGATGGTCGAAATCCTCACTGGGTTGGTGCCTCATCCCGATTCTCTGCATGACGCGGCGGGAGCGCGTATTCATGGGGACGGTGAATGAGACGACACTATCAAGCTTCAGATTTTCAAAAGCAAAGCGAAGCACCTCGCGAGCTGCTTCCGTGGCAAAACCTTTTCCCCAATGGTTTGCGTCCAACCGCCACAAGATCTCGACAGCCGGCATGAAGGGGGCCTGGAAGCCTGGAATCATCAGGCCCACGTATCCGATGAAAGCGCGCATCTGAATGAGTTCAACCGCGAAGACGCCGAAACCATGCGCATCGAAGTGGCTTTCAATGCGTGGAATCAGCGCATCCGATTCCTCGACGGACAGCGGCGCAGGCATGAATTCCATCACCCGCGGGTCGGCATTGATCTGTTGAAAGGGCGTATAGTCTTGCTTGCGCCATCGCCGCAACAGTAACCGTTCCGTTGTGAGAGTGATGCTCATCAAGTTTTAAAGCCGCTCTGATTGATAGGTTGAAATTGTTTACTCGGCGTTCTTCTCCCAGCGCTTGGGGCGCTTGTTCTGCTGCAAGATCTTCTTGCGCAGGCGGAGCGACTTGGGAGTAACCTCGACCATCTCGTCCTCGGCAATGAACTCAATGGCTTGCTCTAGATTGAGGGCGCGATAAGGAACCAGGCGGATGGCCTCATCGGCGCTGGAGGCGCGCATATTTGTCATGTGCTTTTCGCGGACCACGTTCACGTCAAGATCGTTGTCGCGCGAGTGCTCGCCGACGATCATGCCTTCGTAAACCTCTACACCCGCACCGACAAAGAGCATACCGCGCTCTTGCAGTCCGTTGAGCGAATAGGTGGTGGTCAGGCCCTGGCGGTCAGAGATCAAGGCGCCGGTGGGGCGCTGCGGAATCTCACCCTGGTAGGGAATGTAGCCGTCAAAGAGGGCATTCATGACGATGGTTCCGCGCGTCTCGGTGAGCATTTCAGAGCGCAGGCCGATGATGCCGCGGCTGGGAACGCGGAACTCCATGCGCACGCGGCCGGAGCCGTGGTTGTGCATCTTGGTCATCTCGCCCTTGCGGGGGCCGAGCTTCTCAATGACCGTGCCGGTGTAGGCGTCGGGCACATCGATGGTGAGATGTTCGACCGGCTCCATGCGGGTACCGTCCACCATCTTGGTGACGATCTCGGGGCGGCCGGCGGAGAGCTCGAAGCCCTCGCGGCGCATCATTTCAATCAGAATGGCCAGTTGCAGCTCGCCCCGGCCCAGCACCTTGAAGGTGTCCGGTGAGCCGGTGTCTTCGACGCGGATGGAAACGTTGGTGAGCAGCTCTTTATCGAGGCGTTCACGCAGGTTGCGGCTGGTGACGTACTGGCCTTCGCGCCCTGCGAAGGGAGAATTATTCACGCTGAATTGAATGGCGATGGTTGGTTCGTCGATGACGATGAGCGGCAGCGGAGCGGGATTCTCAAGGCTAGTGATCGTCTCGCCGATGGTGATGCCCTCGATGCCAGCCACGGCCACAATGTCGCCGGTTTCCGTCTCAGTGGTTTCAATGCGCTTGAGGCCGCTGAAGGTGAACAGCTTGGTGATGCGGGTCTTCATCAGCGAGCCGTCGCGCTTGCTGATGGCCACTTCGTCGCCGGCGTGCAGCGTGCCCTGGAAGACGCGGCAGATGGCGATGCGGCCAAAGTAATCCGAATAATCGAGATTGGTGACGAGAATTTGCAACGCGCCGTCGGGGTCGCCGGTGGCCGGGGGAATGGTGGAGACAATCGACTCGAAGAGCGGCTGCAGATTCACGCCGGGAACGCTGGGATCGAGCGAAGCCGTACCGGCCTTGGCCACGGCATAGAGCACCGGGAAATCCAGTTGGTCCTCTTCCGCATCGAGATCGATGAAAAGGTCGTAAATTTCGTTCAGAACTTCCTGGGGGCGTGCGTCGGGGCGGTCGATCTTGTTGATGACGACGATGGGTTTCAGCTTGGCTTCGAGCGCCTTGGCCAGCACGTAGCGTGTCTGCGGCAGGGGGCCTTCGGCGGCATCGACCAGCAGCATGACGCCATCCACCATCTTGAGAGCGCGCTCGACTTCGCCGCCGAAGTCGGCGTGACCGGGAGTATCGACGATGTTGATCTTTCCGCCGGCAAAGACGATGGCGGTATTTTTGGCCAGGATGGTGATGCCGCGCTCCCGCTCCAATTCATTCGAGTCCATCACCCGATCCGCCACCTGCTCGTTGGCGCGGAAGGTTCCCGACTGCCGGAGCATGGCGTCTACGAGGGTTGTCTTGCCGTGGTCAACATGGGCAATGATGGCGATATTACGAATCGTCTGGGTCACAGGGGGGCTTTTCCTTTTCAGTTGTCAGTTAGCAGTTGTCAGTGGTCAGGGATCAGTGGTCAGGGATCAGATGGTCCTGATGGCGCTCTCAGCAGTGAGAGAATCGCCGCGCACCGCGGCAACTTCTATTCTAACAGCAAGGGGAATGACGCTCCCGGGGCTTATCAAAGCGCTGCCGCAAAAGGCGCGCGGATCACCGCCAGCGAGATCAAGCCTTAGCGCAAGACTCCCTCGGCGCGCAGAGTTTCAATGCAGCGTTTCAGGCCGCCATCGGTGGTCAAGATGCTCCAGCGCTCACGGGATGCGACGGCGCAGAGCAGAATATCTATCGCACCGCACTCGACTCCGCGGCCACGGCAGAGATTGAAAAGACGCGCCGCATCTTCGTAATGCCGGGTGGCTATCGGCGTGTCGGGAAAGGCTTCGAGCGCGCATCTCAATCGTTCAAATTGAGCGATCTCCTTGATTCCAGAGAGGACTTCTTGCCGGATGGGACCAACGATGGTTACGCGTCCGTCCTGAATCGCGTCGCCAAGCGAAGCCACCATGAGCTGCTCTTCCTCGTTCAGCGCAGACGAATCTCTGCGCCGCAGGGAGAGCGACCAAACGCAGGTATCGACCAGGATCTTCACGGTTCAACCTTGATCCGGTCAAGCTGGCGTGTTTTCCTGGAGTCGTAAGCCGGATCGTAGTCGATGGTCCCAAAGAGCTTCAGGACTTCCAACTGCTTGCGCCGCTGGATATATTCCTGCAATGCGGCGGTCACTGCTTCTTTCTTGGTCACGTGAACTCCAATCCGGCGCGCCTCATCGATCAGTCTGTCGTCTATGGCAAGATTTGTGGGCATCGAAGCGCTCCTTTCATTGTGTAGCTTATCACACACTTGTATGTGTGATTCGGATTCGCAATTACCTATGCAAAATTTCACGACTGAAAGACGGCTGGTTGAGGTTTGTGGACTCCCATCCTTGCATCAAAAAAACGATGCAAGGATGGGGCACCCACTATTCTTGGAAGGTTAATATTCTGAAAACTTAGGATGTGCCCCGTATTTGCCGTTATCTTGGTACCATTCCAATACGGTCCGACCGATCTAAACGATCACTCTCACTCTGCGCGAAATCTGCAATCTTATTGGCAATGCGTTTGACTTCTAGATGCCCCAAATGTTTAAAGGCTTCAACTGATATATATTTATCCAAGTGTTCCCAGAGGTATCCAACAAGCTCAAAACCTCTTTGTGTTAATGGAACTTCCAAATCTGGAACCATTTCCAACCCGAACCATACTTCATTAAATTCAGAAATGAAAGAATCTGCTAGATTGAGGCCTTCAACCTCCAGACAACAGCGGAAAATGTACTCGTAATCAGATGTGCCTATGCCAAACATAGCTTCAGATGACAGCAGGTCAAAAATCGCACTCAACCGACACATCCGAAGGCTGAAATAGCTACCATCTCGGTTGATTGATGCAAGTAGGAATTCAATTCCGCTTATCACTCGTCCGCCATCTCGTTCAAGCTTGATCGCGCTGAACTTCTCTAGGGCATCGGCCGGTCTGAAAATGTCCGTTCCCTCTCCGGCTACCCTCAGAAGTTCATCCCTGGAACTCATAGAGAATACGCTGGTCATGACGACACGTAGCGGACCATCTTTCCCGAGTTGCGGTTTGACCGATGTGAAAATCAATAAGTCAACTTCAGGGTTATAAAGAACGAGGATGACTGGAAGCTGAATTCTACTCCAATAGGCCCGATGCTTATCGGTCGGGTAGTAGAGTACAGCATCGCCTTCCTGACGTCTAAAATAGCTTGATCCACTCTTTGACTGCACAGCGAGAATTATTCCTGTACTTATGGCAGTCTTAGGCTCCAAGAATTCAATTTGTCCATCTATACCAAGATCGTGGTTTGGCGTTGGTCTCCAGATCGCTGATATTCCAGCGCAAACAAGATGAATCTTAGCTAGTCCGAGGTCCTCAGTGAGAATATCGGGCATCAAAGTCTCCTTCATCAGATATCAGTTTAGCATTTCGTTATTAACCGGTAGCCAACACTGGCCAATAACCGAGTGGAGACCGACTCTAGCGAGGCTCGCCAGACTTAGGCAATAGTCTTCCTGGTCGATTCTGCCGCGCACGCCGAACTCCCCTAGCAGCATCATCAACTGCCCCACGGGCAACCCGGCCACTTTCGCCGCGTCGCCCATTTGAGCTTTGATTTTATCCCGTCTCAGCGGCAGAAGATGGGCTAAACTGTTGTTGAGGCAACCATGCAGATCGCAGAAAGAGTTCGTACCACTCTCGAAGCTCTCCGTCCGACGCAGGAGAAGGTCGATCTGGCCGTGAAGACGGCAGTGGAGATTGCGCAGCCTTCGCGCGTCATCTTGTTTGGCTCCTGGGCGCGCGGAGATGCCCACTGGGATAGCGATCTCGACCTTGCGGTGCTGATGCCTGATTCCGCCGAACCGGAACTGAGCAGCCTTCGCCGCAGATTGCGGCGCAAACTGGATGAGTTGCCGATGAGCATCGACCTGATCATGGCGACCGAAGACTTTGCCAACCGCTTTCGCGGCGAAATCAACTCGATCTATTACCGCATTCTCCAGGATGGACAGGTGGCCTATGAAGACCGGCCCAACCACGCAGACACAGGTTCTTCTGATCAAAGCCTCTGAGGATGAGGCTGCGCTTCAGGCGACGGGTAATCCGGACGCAGTTCTTGGCTTTCACGCCCAGCAGGCAGTGGAAAAGCTGATGAAAGCCCTGATCTCCGCTCGCTCGGCTCCGTTTGAGTTGACGCATAATCTTCTGCGCCTCCATGCGGTTGTTCATGACCTGGGCGAGACGCTACCAGTCACGCCTGTTCCGCTTTCCGATCTCAATGATTTCGCTGTTGAATATCGGTACGACCTGCTCTTTCAACATGAGACTCCAAGCATAGCCGAGCTGATCGAAACAGTCCGCCTGATTCGGGAGCACGTTGTGGCCCGCGTTGCCCAGCTTTCCGGCGCGCATAACCATTCATTTCAGAAATAGAAGCATAGTGAATTCTGGCGAGCGCCACCCACCTACAAGCGCTTCAGATCGGCCTCGACACGGCAGCCATTTCCATTGGAGAACTTGAGCGTACCGCCCAGTTGATGGGCCAGACTGGCGGCCAGCTTCAAACCCATCGAAGGACAGGCCGCGGCATTAAAGTGCACCGGCAAGCCGACGCCATCGTCGGTGACGGCCATGCGCACCGCGCCATCGATGCGGTGAATGGAGATCCCGATTGTGCCCCTGCGGTTCTCAGGAAAGCCGTGCTTGAAGCAGTTGGAGATCAGCTCATTGACCAGCAGGCCGAAGGGAATGGCCCGGTCGAGGGTGAGCGGAATCTGCTCGGTATCCAGATCAAGCTGAATCTGGCCTGCCGGCGCCGAGTTCGAAGCCACGACTCCGCGGAAGAGATCCTGGAGATAGCTGGAGAGCGAGAGGCTGGCCACATCCTGCGCGCGGTAGAGCCGCTCATGCACCAGAGCCATGGCGTGGATGCGCTGAATGGTTGCCTCAGTTGCGGTGCGGGCTTCGCCGGGCGGCAGCAGGCGCGCGCTCATACGCAGCAAACTTTGCACCACTTGCAGATTATTCTTTACGCGATGATGGATTTCGCCCAGCAGCACCTCTTTTTCCTTGAGGGAGGCTTCGATCTGTTCTTCGTGCGCGCGTTGCGCGGTTACATCGTGGAGGGTAAGAACGATCAAGGGCAGGGCGGAGGCAGCGGTCTTGAGCATGGCCGCGCGCGCCTCCACCAAAGCAACCGATCCGTTTTTGTGGCGGCAGCGCAGGGTCGTGGGATGGGTATCGCTCTGGTCCAGCCTGGCAAGCATCTTCATCAGATGCTCCCGGTCTTCGGGAACCACAATCTCCATCCAGGAACGCCCGATCAGTTCGTCAGGCTTCATCCCCAGCAGGGTGAGGCAGACGGGCGAGATATAGACCAGTCTTCCATCGCCGCCATAGACCGCGACCAGATCCGAGGAATGCTCGACGATGGCGCCCATCATCGCGCTGGTCTCATCCAGGCGGCCTTTGAGTCGTCCCAGGCGCGCCACCCGCTCGAGCACCAGCGGCAACTCATTCCAAAAGCCGTCGGTCTTTTTGACGTAATCGGCAAAGCCGCGGCGCAGAGCCTCAATGACCACACTTTCGTCGCTGATGGCAGTGACAAAGATGACGGGCAGTTCGGGAACGCGCGATTGCGCCGCGTCGGCCACGCTCCAGGGATCGCCGTCGGGCAGCCGGTAGTCAAGCAGCAGGGCCAGGAACTCGCCGGCATCCTCGCGTTCCAAAGCCTTGAGCCCCGCTTCAACGCCGCTAGCCACTTCGATTGCATAGCCGGAACGCTTCAACGTGCGCCGCACCAGCTCGGCATTGCCCGGGTTGTCTTCCACCAGAAGAATCCGGCGGATGGCCTCCTTCTCGATGAGAGGAATCGTGCTCATGCCTTGGGAGCCGCCTCAGCCTCCGCATCGATTTCCGGCAGACGGATCACCTGAAGAAAAAGGCCTAGCCGCTTGATGGCTTCAATGAATTGAAGGGGATCGACCGGCTTGGTGATGTAGACCGAGCAGCCCAGCTCATAACACAGGGAGATCTCACGCGGGTCGTCGGTGGTGCTGAGCATGATGACCGGCGTCCTTGCGGTGCGATGATCGGCCTTGATTTGGCGCAGCACCTCGATGCCGTTGATGCTGCCCGGCATATTGATATCCAAAAGGATCAGCAGGGAATCGCCGGTTCGATTGGCATATTCGCCGCGGCGGAAGATATAGTCCAGCGCCTGAGCGCCATCGTAGAGAGCAATCACCGGATTGCCCAGCGCAATACGGCTCAGGTTACGGCGCACCAGTTCGACATGCCCGTCATCGTCATCCACGATCAGAATGGTAAAGGTCGATTCATAAGCTTTCATCAACAGTCGTCCTCGGTCATTCAAGAGTTGATCTTCTGTGTTGGAACGGGGTTGGCGAGCAGGGTAAAGTGGAAGGTTGATCCGGCGCCCTCCTGACTTTCAGCCCAGATCTTCCCCCCCAGGCGTTCGACAATGCGATGGGCAATGGCCAACCCCATGCCCTCGCCTTCTGCCTTTTGCCGATGGAAGCGCTGAAAGACCTGAAAGAGCTTTGCCTTTCCGTATTCTGGAATTCCCAGGCCGTTGTCGCGCACCCAATAGTGCAGGAATTCATCCTCCGCTTCTCCGCCGATTTCGATTTTGAGCGGACGCTCCGGACAGCGGTATTTGATCGCATTGCCAATCAGATTGGAGAAGACCTGACCGAGCGCCGTGACATCGGCGGTGGCCGATGGCAAAACTCCAATCTCGACCTCGGCGCCGGCCTCGGCAATCAACTGCTGGAAGGTGGCCACCGAGTTGTTCACCAGCTCCCAGACATTGACCCGCGTGAGCTGATAGACCTGACGGCCCTGGCGCGAGAGCAAGAGCAGCGCATTGATGAGGCGCTCGAATTTGGTGGTGGAGGCGGAGATATAGTGCAGCGCGCCGCCGATCTCCTCATCCAGCACCGGACGGAGAGCCTGCCAGCAGGACTCCCAGCGCGGGCAGGTTTGGATCGCCTTTCTCAGTGTCTTGCAGCTCTCTTCCAGCTCACGCACAAAGCCCTGCACATTGACCAGCGGCGCCCTGAGATCGTGCGAGACGATGTGCACAAAGGCCTCGACCTCCTGGTTTTTGCGCTGCAGCTCCGCCACCGTCTCTTCCAGTTCGTGGGTCCGTTCCGCAACCCGTTTTTCCAGATCCGTGGCCACCTGCGCCATCGACTCCTCGAGCCTCTTCTGCAGGGTCATGTCGCGCGCCACGCGAATGAAGCCGGTCAGCCTCCCTTCCGCATTTCGGACGGCCGTCAACACGCCGCTCGCCCAGAAGATCGATCCATCCCGGCGCGTTCTCCAGTCCTCGGTGGTGCAATGCCCGGTGCGCACCGCCTCTTGCAACTGACGGCGCGGTTCGCCGGCCTCGACATCCTTGGGCAGAAAGCTCATCGAATAATCCTGGCCCAGCGCTTCTTCCGCGAGGTGCCCTACGAGCGCCTGGGCGCTGGGGCTCCAACTGTCAATTTTGCCCTCCGCGTCCAGCGTGTAAATCAGATGATCGGTGATGTTTTCAACGATGATGCGGTAGCGCTGCAGTTGGGCATTCAGCTTTTTCAGCTGTTCTTCAGACTCTTTCTGCTCGGTCATGTCGCGCGCTACGCGGATGTAGCCGGTCAGATTGCCATTCTGGTCTCGAACGGCGGTGAGCGCTCCACTGACCCAGATGCGCGTTCCGTCTTTGCGCACACGCCAATCGTCGGTCGTACAGTGCCCGCTACGCGCTGCCTCTTCCATCTCCCACTGCGGCAAGCCAGCTTCAACTGCCTCCTCGGTAAAGACCAGCGAATAGTCCTGGCCCAACGCATCGAAAGGCTGATAACCGAGCAGATTCTGCGCTCCCGAGCTCCAACTGTCGATTCGCCCTTCCGCATCCAGCGTGAAGATCACGTAATCGGCGACGCTGCCGACAATGAGCCGGTAGCGCTCCAACTGGGCGTTCAAGCGCTTCAACTCGTCTTCCGCCAGCTTTTGCGGGGTCATGTCGCGGCCCACGCGCACATACCCGGTCAACTGCCCCGTGGGGTCACGCACCGCGCTCAATACACCGGTGGCCCAAAAAAGCGTTCCGTCTCGCCGAACCCGCCAGGAATCCAGGGCGCATCGACCGGTGCGCTCGGCCTCCTGCAACTCTTTTTCCGGCAATCCGGCCAGCCTGTCCTCCTCGGTGGCGCCCCAGGAATAATGCCGGCCCAGCATCTCCGCGGTCGGGATACCCGTATCTTTTTCCGCCGTTGGCCCCCAACTGGTAAACCGGCCCTCCGCATCCAGGGTCAAGATCACGTAATCGGTCACGTTTTCCACGATGATCCGGAATCGCTCCAGTTGGGTTTGATAGCTTCGCGCCGTCTCTTCGGCGGTTTTCTGCGCGCTTAAATCGCGCGTCACTTTGGCAAAGCCGTGCAATTCTCCGTTAGGGTCGCGGATGGCGGTCAGCGTAACCAGCGCCCAGAACTTGGTGCCGTCCTTGCGCACCCGCCAGGCCTCGCTTTCATAGCGCCCCTGGCTCTCGGCCGTCGCCAACTCATCGGCCGGCAGGCCGGCGGCCACATCCTCGGGCAAAAAGAATATGGAGAAGTGCTTGCCTA
>Ga0181520_10001158_pt1 | contig 55107 bp, 52 predicted proteins | sample PEATcosm2014_Bin_29_FD_132451 | JGI IMG/M metagenome (GOLD analysis project Ga0181520, IMG submission 132451) | Peatland microbial communities from MTU Mesocosm Facility, Houghton, MI, USA - PEATcosm2014_Bin02_30_metaG | ecosystem: Environmental > Terrestrial > Soil > Wetlands > Peat | place... | reverse complement strand
TGGTGGACGCGGTAGGAATCGAACCTACAACCTGTCGGTTAAGAGCCGAATGCTCTGCCAGTTGAGCTACGCGTCCATATCACTGCGAAAAACCGTGCAACGGCAGGGTTTGCACACAGCCTTTGGCATGCTGGAATTCCTTTGATGCCAATTGAAAATATATCACAGTCGCCGAGTCGGCACAAAGCCGGGGAGAGCAGTCCGGGCAAGCTTCTCTTGAGGCTAGAAATTAAACGCAAGTCCCGCGCGAATGGCACGCTGATTCTGCGCGAAAACCATAACAGAGCCATCGCTCAGAAGGTAAGGACGATATCCCTGTGCAAGCAGATTATCCATTTCGAGCACGGCCTCGAGGCCCCCAGTGCCGTTGTTGCGCAGATGAATCGGTTGACGAAGATGCAGATTGACATAGGGTGCGGCGGCGTTTTGCTCAGCGGGTGCTACTTGCGTCACAGTTTCTTCCGGCTGCCATCGGTAGCTGGCTCGCCAGCGTGTGCCGGTGCCTTCTATGGTGCCAGAGAGCGAAAGGGAGTACATCTGTGCCCGGTGCGGATGTGCGCCGCCAACCACCTGCGCCAACGATGCAGCTCGTGACATCGGCGTCGATCCCATCGCCAGAGCGTCCCCATTCGCGTAGCTGAAGCGGAAATGATAGCCGCCTGGCAGTCCTCGCTCAAAGCTCGCCGTTAGTCCGATGCTTGAGAACTCTGGTCCGGCGCAGTGGAGCAGCCCGTTGGTCCGATCCAAAAGTATCGCAGCAGCCCCGGGATCGCCGACCGCAAAGTGGCTCATGGCCTCGATCACCGGGTTGCTGATTCTGTCGGCGAAGACTTTGACAGAAATACCCACGCGATCGGTTCGCCGCTCCCAGCCAAGCTCCTGATGCCGGCCCTCTTCGATTGCCAAAACTCCGTTTCGGGCTGAGACAGCAGGCAGCCAGGTCTGTGCCTTGGTCTCATCTGCGCCGTCAACGTTGCCGGCACGCGAGAGCATCGTGCTCATGCGATAGCGAATTGCGGTGTTGCCATCGAGCCACCCGGCTGAAGCAAAGGGCAGCATCGCGGTCAGAGTCTCAGCCGATGGCGAGTTGAGCCGCGCCAGCACGTCGTTGGCTCCCACCTCGGCATCGAACTCATCGCCCAATTGAATCGTCTCCCATGAACGAACCGCAGCCTCCATCAACCCATCGGAGCCGTCGTTGGCCAACTCCGGATGCACAGCCACGGCGGCTACTGACTGCACCGAACCCGCAAATCCCAAATCCTGGCGGAAGCCCAACATCGACTCCATTCCTGCCGCGCTGTCGGGCTCAAACTCTACATGTGCCAGCAGCTCACGGCTATTCGACGGTGTCTCTTCGATGGATGCCGAGATGCGCTCACCGCTCTCCCCGAAAACCCCCTCCGCGCCCGTCGCGACCAGACGCGCCTTCAGCTTTCGATTCCGGCCCGTACCATCGGAGACGACCACCAGCGGACCGTCTTCGAGCCAGCGCAGCAACGGCCGGTTGGCGGTCGAGCGCAGCGTCCACGCCCAATCGTCCTTTTGCGCGTCGCCGGCTCGCGGCTCCGCCGGCAGCCACTGCATCGCTTCATACAGCGTATTCAAAGTGAGATTGACAATGGTGCTGGCCCGCACTCGTACGTTCTCGCGCAGCGACGGAAGGAACCACGCGCCCATCGCCTTCACCGCATAACGGCCCGGCAAAACTGAGGAGATGGTGAAGTGGCCGGCGGCGTCGGTGTAGACGCTCGCGAGCACCGTCAAATCGGGCCTAAGCAACTGTACCTCAGCACCGATCTGTGGCACTCCAGACGAGTCGCACACCACGCCCGAGACCGACCCGGCAGCAGCTCCGTGCAGCGGAGCTGCGCTCACGAAGATCAGCATGGCATAGAGAGCGGATTGGAGCCTGCGCATGTTCACTGTTGCGTGTGACCCGGCGGCGTCCCTGGCATATTCCCTGCAAATCCAACTCGCGCGGACCTCCGGTTCTTGAAGTCCGGTCGGCTTCCCGCGCGAGTTACCTTCTATTCCACGACAAAAGGCACCGACTGCGCAATCTCTTGTTTTAAGATTCCGTCATTCACCTTGATTGTCACCTTGTACTTTCCCGGTTGCAAACCTGCCAGCGGTAAAGTTTTCTGCACAGTCAATTGATCGCTGTGCGCTCCCAGTTCCTTTGACTCAAGCTGCTTCTCAAGATCCACCGTGTTCGTCGCCAGGTCGATGATCTGGTAGGTCACCGTCGCCTGGTTGCTCTTGGTAGACTCGTCGATTCCCAGGTTGTAGACCTGCATCCAGAAGCTCAGTTGCTGGTTCCGGTTGAACTTCGCCGGAGGATTCGGATTGGTCGGCGTAGGCGTGCTCACGCGCGGCCGGATAAATGTGTTCCCAATGATGAAATTCCCGCTGCCGATGGAGTGGGAATCGACCGTGTTCATCTGATCAGCCAGGATCAGCGACGAGGCCCCCAGCTTCTCATCGTGATAGGTTGGCACGTCGAGGCTCCGGCCATAGTAGCCCTTGTGGTCCTTGTTGTTCTCGTCCTCGATTCCGATGTCCAGCCGGTAGAGGCCGGGGATCAACGGCAGCGCCTTCCAGTAGACCGACTGACGGTCCAGGGTCTTCTCCAGCAGCTCCGCTGGCTGCTCCACCTCGACCGTATCCTCGAAGGTCTGCACCGCCTTGTGCGTCAGCGTTGTGACTTGGCCGCGGATATTCACCACGCCCTTTGCCACTCCGTCCTTGGTCACAAACGTGATGTCCCGGTTCTTCATCTGCAGCGTGATCGGAACCATCACCGTGCTCTCGGTTACCTTGATGAAATCGGTGCGCACATCGAACGGGAAGACCGGGCCCGAGAGCAGCTTGTGCTCCGACATGAAGCTCGAAAGATCCTTGAACTTGATCGGCGGCGGCGCAAAGATCTTGGCTTGCAGCTCGATCCGGTCAAACTGCTTCGACTGTTCCTGCGCGTTCATCGATCCGGAGTTGATGCTTTCGAGGCCGCCCTTGAAGCGGTCTGCCTTTTTGGCCTGGCCCATCGATTCCGCCAGTGTCTCGCCGGCCCCTGGAACATGGAGCAATGCATCCTTCTCGCTGCGATCGATGGTGAAGTGGTAGTCGCCACATTGGCAGGTGTCGACAAACTCAAGATCGATGTTCTCGCCGATCCCCTCCAGATACCGGTAATGCCACGTCTCGAAGGGGAAGGTAGCGGTGTTGCCGCCACCCTCTTCCATCGGCCGCTCGTAGTTTCCACCCGATGGGTGCGAATCGATCGAGTCGGGCGGCCCGAACGAAATATAGACGTGGCCCCGGTCGGTCTTCCAGCCCGGCTTGCCGGCGGCAAAGTGCTCATTTGCATAGGCGATGCGCCGATAGTGCTCTTCACGGAACTCGTTCTCCGGCGAGTCGGGATTTGCATTGCGCCGCAGCCAGAAGTTTTCGATAAAGGCCTCGCGCTCCTCGTCGTTGCTCAGGTTCTTGAAGGCTGCGCGCTCTTCGTCCGAGATGATATAAACCACATCGTTCTCAAGCCAGCTCTTGTACGGTCCCTTCAACTCCTGCCTGACGGCCTTTTGGGAGGCGATTTTAGCCTTGTCAGACCGCTTACGTTTAAGAGGATCGATTTCCTGGTCCCCTCCCTGGCCTTGACTCTCGGCCGGCTGGGCTTGTGTCGATGGATTGCTTGCTTGTTGGGCCTTGAGGCCAGCGGCTGGGATGAATGCCAGGCTGCAAATCAATGCCGCGAAGAGAATACGAGAACGAAGATGCGTCATTTGCCTTAAAAACTCCTGCGATCCTTTATTCTACGGGTCCGAATGACACTGAGCAAGATTCCGTAGGGAGCTGGCTGTGTCTTGGACGGCAAAATGTTCAGTTGGTGAGCGAAAAGGCACTACCAAAAGACTCAATCGGGACTCGGTTCCTCGCTCCTCTGCGACAAACCGGCCCCCGCTGCGTCAAATGAACGGGGAAGTGCATTTCATTCTGTAACCTGCATTCTTGAACCCTAGCGTCCCTTCGAGCTACCGCGTCCGTCTCTGATCGCACTGCTCTCCGTCGGCAGGGGTGGGCAGTGCTTCCGGGCGAGGCGTTGGGAACCGTCTGGACTCTGATTGCGTACACTGAAACTGAGAGATCCGGAGCACGCAACCCGCATGAAAAAGATCATTCTGATTATCCTCGCCGTTGTGGCCGTCGTCGTACTTGTGTCCGTCTTCATTTGGAGGCAGCAATCCGGCTACACCAAGGTCCTCACCGCCAAGATCGCACGCCAGGATCTGGCCACGGTGGTCAGCGGCACAGGTCAGATCAAGCCAAAGACTTACGTGAACGTGGGCGCCACCTCCTTTGGCCGCATCACCCACCTCCTCGTCAAAGAAGGTGACCATGTGACCAAGGGCCAGGTCATCGCCACCGTCGAGAGCGTGCAGCCCGAGGCCAACGTCGAGGCCCAGCAGGCCAACATCGCCGCTGCCAAAACCGACATCGCCTCCTACGTCGCCGCCGAAAAGACCGCCGAAGCCAACGTCGAGCACGCCAAGGCTGATCTCGAACAGAAGCGGCTCGACTGGGAGCGTGCCCAGGGCCTCTATAAGGATGGAATTCTGGCCAAGCAGGACTTCGATGCCAAAAAGGCCGCCTACGACACCGATGTGGCTTCGCTGGCGCAGTCCGTGGCTCAGCTCAACCAGGCCAAAGCCCAGACCGACTCCGCTCGCGGGCACCTGCAGACGCAACTTGCCACCCTGCGCTTCAACCAGGACGCGCTCAGCAAGACCATCTCCAATGCCCCCTTCGATGGCATCGTTACCAACCTCCCGGTCCGCGAGGGCGAAACGGTTGTCGTCGGCATTCAGAATGCCGAAGGCTCGACCCTGATGACCCTCGCCGATATGAGCGTCATCACCGCCGAGGTCAAGGTCGATGAGACCGACATCGTCAACATTCAGATCGGCCAGCCGGCCGACGTCACAGTCGACGCCCTTCCCGGCAAGGTCTTCAAAGGCCACGTAACTCTGGCCGGCGATCAGGCCCTGTTGCGCTCCACCGGCGTCGCCACCTCCCAATCCACCACCGGTACCGAAGAGGCCAAGGACTTCAAAGTTGTCGTTACCCTCGACACGCCATCCAGCGACCTGCGTCCGGGACTCAGCGCGACCGCCAAAATCACCACCGCTCACAAATCCAGCGTGCTCGCGCTGCCCATCCAGGCGCTCACCATGCACAACCCCGACGACGACAAGCCCAAGGACGGCGTCCAGGCGGCCTCCACATTACCCAGTTCTGCCAAAAGCGCGCCTGTCCAGGGCGTTTACGTTCTAAACAAGGACAAAGCCGGCAAACTACGGGTCCGCTTTCTGCCCGTCACTACCGGCATCACCGGGGCCACCGACATTGAAGTGGTCAGCGGTCTCAAAGAGGGAGATGAGATCGTCATCGGCCCCTACAAAACGCTGCGCGGCCTCAAGAGCAACGCACTGGTCAAGCGGGACACCACTCCGGCCACTCCCGCCTCCAGCAGCGGCTCTTAAGAATCGGGCATCGGCTTTTTTCGCGCGACCTTCGCGCCTCACACGCTGAAGAAAATCTTGACAACGGCAGAGGATGAGATGGTATGGCTTCGCAAATCATCAGTACCGCGGACGACCTCAAGCACTCGCTAGGCCCCAACGGCGACATGATCGTCGTCGAAGACCTCTGGCGCACCTACGATATGGGCTCCGAGCAGCAGGTCCAGGCGCTTAGCGGGGTCGACCTGCGCATCAAGCAGAACGAGTATGTCGCCATCATGGGCCCCTCAGGCTCCGGCAAGTCCACATTGATGAACTTGATCGGCTGCCTCGACACCCCATCCAAAGGCCGCTACTGGCTCAATGGCCAGTTGGTCAGCGAACTCGACGACGATCAGTTAGCTCGCATTCGCAACAAGGAGATCGGATTCGTCTTCCAGACCTTCAACCTGCTGGCCAGGGCCACTGCCTTGCACAATGTTGAACTGCCGCTGATCTACAACGGCACCCCCGCCGCCGCGCGCACCGAGAGAGCCAAGGAGTCTCTCACCGCTGTCGGCCTCGAGTCGCGCATGTACCACAAGCCCAATGAGCTCTCCGGCGGTCAGCGACAGCGCGTCGCCATCGCCCGCGCTCTCGTCAATCATCCCTCGATCATCCTCGCCGACGAGCCCACCGGAAACCTCGACTCCAAAACGGGCGTCGAGATCATGGCACTCTTTGACACGCTCCACGCCGGCGGCAACACCATCGTCCTCGTTACCCACGAGCCAGACATCGCCGAGTATGCACATCGCGTCGTGCATATCCGCGACGGACAGATCTACTCCGACGAACCCTCCAAGCGCTTCCGCTAAAAATCGCTCCCAAGCGTCCTCCCGAACCGGAAAGACTGTGAGTCTTTCCGGTTCATGTTTTTTCCCCCCTCGCCGATGAAACCTTTGTCGGCCTTGGAATTGTTCCTCGGGTCGTGGAGTCGATGCACGTTGAGAGCCATGCACAACGCCGCTCAGTACCGGCCCCTGCCTCTGCCTTCAGCATCCGGCCTGACCCTTGATGAGGTCGAGTCGCCTGCCCAATCGCAACCCGTCGGAGTTAGCGCCGCTTGGCGGAAGCTTCTCATGCAGGCCGATATGGCCGCTCCGCATGTGCAGGTTGCCACCATTGAGGGCGAACACGGCGTCGGCAAGCATACGCTGGCCCGTTATCTTTTCAGCCGTTCTCCACTCTCCTGCGCCGGCTTTCTGCGCCGGGATGCGCGCGAATGGCTGGTCACCGACGCCGATCCATCCACTCTGGCTGGCTTCACCTATCTCGATCGCGTCGACCTGCTGGCCCCTCCGGGCCAGGGACTGCTCCTCGGCGTCCTGAAGGCCCTCCAGGACCGTCCGCCGGGCCGCTTCATCATGCTGGCCTCGTCTCAAACCTCTTTGCGCCAGATGGCCGCTCAGGGCCTGCTGCTGCCTGACCTCGCCTTCCGGCTCACCGCGGTCCGCTTTGCTATTCCTCCGCTGCGCCAGCGCCGCGAAGACATCTCCGTGCTGGCCCAGTCGCTCCTTGAGCGAATCTGTACGGTCTATCAGCAGCGCCCCGTCATCTTTGGCGCAGGCACTCTGGCCCGCCTTCTCCAGCACAACTGGCCGGGAAACGTCCGCGAGCTGGCAGCCGTCCTCGAAACCGCTCTCCTCGAGGCCGTCAACGGCGTCATCCGCCCTGACGACCTTGCCCTGCCCACCGGCCTCGAAACTCCGTCCGAGATGCGCCCAGCCACACAGACCGGCACCCTCAACCTCGATGCGGTCATCCAGCACCACGTCCAATATGTTCTGGATCTCAACCGTGGCAACAAGCTCCGCGCCGCCCGCCAGCTCGGCATCAGCCGCTCCACCCTCTACCGCATTCTAGGCAACGAAGGCATCCTCGCCCATTGACCGCCGCTTAAGGGTGAATGGTGTGGGCCTCACGGGCTACCGAAGAACGCAATCCGCAGGGAACTGGGGAACTCACAGTCTGCGGAGAAGCTCGTTCAAGACCATAACAAGTGTCAGGGCACGACTTCAGTCGTGCCGTAAACCACAAAAAATGACGTGGGCTTTAGCCCCTGTACGCTCTACCGAAGACTGTGTGAAATAGGGCCTTTCTCCGCAGCCTGTTCAGACGGCCGTCCTAACTTGCTAACTCGCGAACTCCGCGCAGTGGAGGCTAGCTCGCCCCATTTGATCCAAGACGCGTTGCCGCCCCTATTCCTCAGCTCTTGAACTCGCGGAGCAATCTACTTCACCCCAACCCCGCCATTCATCACGCCAATCCCCGGAGCTGCTCCCGCAGCCCACTCGCTCATCGGCCGTTGCTCCCGGCAGTCCAGGCACATCGTCTTGTTGTAAACGGCCCCGCAATGAGGACAGACGCCCCTGGTTTCAAATGTGTCGAAGGGCTGATGGCACGCTGCGCACCCCCAATAGGCTCCCAGCGGCGGCGCCGTCCGGCAGCTCGGGCAGGCAAACCCCGGCCGCCGAGGCAGCCTGGCGATCTTGAGCAGCGCCTGCGCTTGACGCAACCCACTCCAGCAATTGATCGCCATGAACGCGCAGATCGCGATAATCCAGATCGACTGTCCTGGATATACGGCGAGTGAAACGATGGCCAGAGCAAAGAAACCGACAACTCCCACAAAGCCGAGAATCGTCGCCACCATCAGGCTCCGGGCCTTGCCGATGACAAACCACAGCAGCGAGCGAAGAATCTGCCCGCCATCCAGCGGAAAGATGGGCAGGATGTTGAATGCCAGCAGCCCCACATCGATCCGAAAGACCGCCCTTGCCAGCTGGTAGACGTCGGACATCGATTGCGCCCATCCCAGATCATGACCAAGATGAATCGCAGCCCATAGCACCGGTGCCAGCGCTACATTCACCAGCGGTCCCGCCGCAATGCTCCACAACGTCGCTCCCGGCCTCTGCGGCGGATTCACATATGCGACTCCGCCGAAGGGCCATAGCAAAATACGGTTGGCCGTTCCGCCCACCTGCCGGCAGGCCAGCGCATGGCCAAACTCATGCATCAGAACAATTGCAAACAGCGCCAGATACTCCAGCACATTCCACGCGACAGACGAGTATCTGCCCTGGCGGCCCTGGATCTCGTACACCGCTACAAGAAACCACGACCAATGCAGATAAAGATCGATTCCCGCAACGCGAGTTAGATGGAAAGTTCCCTGACGAAGGTTGGGCATATCTGTAAGCTTACTGCATCCTCTTTCGGTCAGGCGATGAGATCCCTTCGCCGGTTTGCCCCTCATTGCCTCTCCTCCGGGGTTCCCGCCTCGCAACCTCCCATCGCGCGCAGCTCAGCTCACAAACTCGTCATCCTCTTGATCCTCTATGGGACCCCGCCACTCAGGCTGTGCCGCCAGCTCCTCGGCGATGCTTCGCACAGGGCGAGTATCTTCCGGATTTGGTTCCGGCTTCTTGTTCTCCGCCAGCACAACCAGCATCCGGGCACTCGCCACGTTTCCCGCCAGTGCACTCTTCGTCAGCACATCCGCCAGCTCCTCCGAATGCTGCCCCACCTGCTTGTCCGCTTCCTGCCTCAGTTGCTCAACTCCGTCTGCGCACGCGGGTCCTGCGCCATCATCCCCGCCCTTCTTCTTCCTCCTCCCAGCTCTCCTCTTTTCACTGCTCCGCTTATTTCCGGCCTCCGCCATCTCTCCGCCATCCTCTCGCGATGCCCCGCAATCCATCCAAACCACCAACCCGCGAACCAGCTAACTCGCCAACTCGCTAACTCGCTGGCCCGCTAACTCCCCAACCCTCTAATTCGCCTGCGTTCGCTTCTTCCACCGCCGCGCCTCGCCCATCTCCTCCAGCGTCTTTCCATCCAGCGGCACCAGCGCATACACCAGCTTGCATCCCATCGCCGCCGCCACCCGCTCCATCGAATTCAGCGAGATCGTCCCCCGCTCCTCGCTCTGCTCCAATCCAAACAGAACCGACCGGTTGATCTTCAGCGTCTCCGTCACCTCCGACACTGGAACTCCCAGCGCCTGCCGCACCGACCGCAGCAGCCCCTGCGTGCAGTTCCTCCGTTTCGCCGCCAGCCTGTAATGCCACAGTTCCTCGTCCAGCCTCTTCCGCGCCGCCGCCCGATCCTCATTCCGCATCGCCCCACTCCTCCTGACCACTGATTCAAGGTTAGAAAAAGGGCACGATATAATCTGCAAACGGATCGCAACGAATGTGGGCGGTGAGACTAACCAATCGCTCTTGGCCTCCCAAAGCGCCGCAAATCACCCTCAATTTGCCGGCTTTTGCTCAAATCGCTCTATCTCCACGCCGGCTTATGCGGTACTTTGCACAGGTGCAACGCGACGAATTCGCCCAAAGAAAATAAATTGTCAATAAATCGACCTTCAGGCCATCAATTCCGCGGCCCCACAGCCGGACTTTTACACCCCGTCCTCGCGTGGTTGGGCGAGTGCTCAGGTGGCGGAATGTGAAATTAACCACAGACGATGAGGTCTCCGACTCCCGATCCCTGCCCTTAACCCCCGCCTCCTTGCTCTAAACTCAACAGGAAGGCATGATTTCACCCGCAGAGGTTCCGCTACCTTGAAACGAGTCCATCTCCCCGCTCTGCTCTCTGCTGCTCTTCTGTTTTTTCCGGCGCTTCCCGCGCAGTCACCGGCAAACCCTCCGGCCACTCCAGTCTCAATCGAGGCCAATCGCAAGGCTCTCAACGCCCTCTTCGAGGACTACTGGCAGGATCGGCTCAAGCACAATCCCGAGTTCGCATCGACTCTGGGCGACAAGCGCTACAACGACCAGATCTCCGACTACTCCGTCAAAGCCTTCAACGATCAGCTCGCCCGCGAAGAGAACTACCTGATGCGGCTGGCCGCCATCGACTCCGAGGGCCTGAACGATGACGAGAAGACCAGCCGTGAGTTGCTCATGCGCCGTTTCACTGACGATCAAGAGGCCGCTCAGTTCAAAGAGTGGGAGATGCCCGTCACCCAGATGGGCGGCTTCCAAACCGTCTATCCCCAACTGGTCGCCCAGCTCAGCTTCGCCACGATCAAGGACTACGACGACTGGATCGCCCGCCTCCACGCCATCCCCACGGCCTTCGACCAGGTCACGGCAAATATGTCCATCGGCATGGAAGACCAACGGGTGCCTCCCAAGTTCCTGCTGGCCAAAGTGCTCGATCAGGTCAGGCAACTCGCCGCACAAAAGCCCGAAGACTCCCCGTTTGCGCTGCCCTTGAAGAGCATTCCCGCCTCCATCAAGCCCGCTGAACAAGAACGCATCAAGAGCGATACGCTGGCCGCAATTGCCAAACAGGTCCAGCCCGCGTACCTGCGTTTCGCGCGCTTCCTTGACGTCAGTTACATTCCCGCTGGCCGTGACGATCCCGGTCTATCGGCATTGCCCGATGGGGCAAAGTACTATGCCTTCCGCATTCGTCGCACCACCACAACCGATCTCACCGCCGACCGGATTCACCAGATCGGCCTCGATGAAGTGAAGCGCGACGAAGCTGAGATGCTCGTCATCGCACAGAAGCTGGGCTTTCAGGATCTGAAGAGCTTTCGCGCCAGCCTGAGAACCAACCCCAAGTTGCATCCGGCCTCGCGCGAACAGCTGCTCGGTGTCTATCGCGGTTACCTCACGCCGATGCAGGCTGAGCTCCCGCAGCTCTTCGGCCGTCTGCCCAAAGCTCCCTTCGAAGTAGTCCCCGTTCCCGGCTATCTTGAGAAGACCTCTGCGCCCGCTTACTACCAACCCGGTACGTCCGACGGTAGCCGCCCAGGTCGCCTCTTTATCGACACCTATAACGCCACGGATCGCAACCTCTACGCTGCCGAATCGATCGCATACCACGAAGGACTCCCCGGCCATCATCTCCAACTCTCCATCGCGCAAGAGCAAGACAACGTGCCCACTTTCCGCAAATACGATGGGTACACGGCGTACGTCGAGGGGTGGGGGCTCTATGCTGAAGGGCTGGGTAAAGACGTTGGGATGTATCAGGACCCCTATTCGGATTACGGTCGACTGGAAGCCGACATATGGCGGGCGATCCGTCTGGTGGTAGACACGGGCGTCCACTCGAAACACTGGACTCGCCAGCAGATGGTCGATTACTTCCACGATCACTCGAACATCGACGAGACAAGCATCCAGGCTGAGGTCGATCGTTACATCGCGGTTCCAGGCCAGGCTCTGGCCTACAAGATCGGCCAGCTCAAAATCCTCGAGCTTCGCGACCGGGCCAGGTCGGCTCTGGGCAACAACTTCGACCTGCTCGCCTTCCACGATCGGGTGCTGGATTCAGGAGCCCTGCCGCTCGATGTCTTAAGCGACCGCATCGACGCCTGGATCGCCATCCAGAAACAAGCAAAGTAAGAATCATCACGAGGCAGCCAGCATCATCGTCGTCGTGGCGTTGGTATGGCCGATGCGCGTATTCTTGAGAGTTGCAGCCAAACTCAACCTTAAGGCAAGGAAATATGATGGCGGATACAGCCGTTGAACTCACTCAGGAAACACCCGCGCAATTGCCCAACCTCCGCGTAGCCGTTCTCGGCGCAGGCAAAATGGGCGGAATCCTGTTACAGGCCTTTCTGAAGCAGAACCTGTTGTCTCCCGATCAGATCCACGCTACCGTCGGCCACGCCGAGCGCGCGCTCGCTCTCAGCTCGCAATGGGGCGTCGACGTGACCACCAACAACCTCGAAGCAGTGCGCCGGTCGGATCTGATTTTGCTCGGCGTCAAGCCCTTCCAGGTGCCTGATCTGATCGCCGAGATTCGTCCTGCGCTGACCAAGGACAAGACGCTGATCTCCTTCGCGGCATCGGTCAAGACCCGCTCCATTGAAGAAGCTACGGGGCTGGAGATCGCGGTGATTCGCGCCATGCCCAACACGCCCTCAGCGCTGGGAGCAGGTGCAGCCGCTCTCTGCCGCGGGCGCTTCGTCAAGCCCGAACAGATGGAGATGGCCGAGCGCATCTTCGAGACCGTAGGCCGCACCGTCACGGTCGACGAGAAGCACATGGACGCCGTCACCGGCCTCTCCGCCTCAGGGCCGGCCTACATCTACATCATCATCGAGGCCCTGGCCGAGGCAGGCGTGAAGGTAGGCCTCTCGCGCGACGTGGCCACGCAACTAGCCGCGCAAACCACCCTCGGCGCAGCCAAGATGGTGCTCGAGACCGGCTACCATCCGGCCATGCTCAAAGACGCCGTGACGACTCCCGCCGGCTGCACCATCGACGGCATTCTGGAACTCGAAGAGGGCGGCCTGCGCGTCACTCTCATCAAGGCCGTGATGCGCGCCACCCAGCGGGCCAAAGAACTGGCCGCGGGATAAGATACAGGAGGGAGATACTTCGACCAATCATGCAAGATGTTTCGAAGTGGCTTGACGCTATCTCAAAGATTGTCCCGATCAGCCTAATTACCGGCGCAGGGGGATACTTTGCCAGAATATTTCAAGCCGAGGGTCGAAAGAAACATATGCGGGAGCAGTTGTATAGGGAGATCTCTGGCAATTATCAACGAATTGTTGTTCAGATCGCGCTGGTAACATCAATTCCTGGGATGAGCATAGGGGCACCACTCAGCTTCACAAAGAAACTAGATCTTAGTTTTGGCGTTTGGAATTTCTATTATGACGAGAAGCGCCGAGATAAGTTTTTCGAGCTGAGCGAGGCCGAAGCGATCACCCGAATCTATATGAAATTCTCTGAGATTGGAAACGACGATATGCCCGGCTATGCACACGTGCGCGGGAAGGAGGCAGCGGCAGAGGTGGACGACCGCTTGCTTGATCAAAATCTCGACAGAAAGCTCTATAAGAAGGTTTCCACCTCTGACGCATGGAGATTTATGGACGACCTCCTAAACGGCAGGCGCGAGAGCCATAGGGCGTTTCTCAACCCACTCTGAGCTAGTCTCCAAAGGTCCATTGCCTATCCAACGCCCAACCTGGCTGCCCTCTTATCTGCCGGAACTCGACGGTCTGCGCGGCCTGGCGATTCTGGGTGTGGTGATCTATCACTGCCAGCCGCTGTTGAAGGGTACCTGGCTCTATCCTGCCGCGCTTTGGGGGTGGGCCGGGGTCGATCTCTTCTTCGTTCTCTCCGGCTTTCTGATCACGACAAACCTGCTCGCGGCGCGGGACAAGCCGCGCTACTTCCACAACTTCCATGCGCGCAGGGCGCTGCGCGTCTGGCCGGTGTACCTGCTGGTGCTGGTGGTGGTCTACCTCAATGCGCCGTGGTTCATCGGCCCCAGCATTGGCGACGCGGTCAGGTCCGCGCCGTGGCTGGCGTACATTTTTTTCGTTCAGAATCTCTTTCATCTTGAGCTGCCGCCGGCACTGGCGCCGACGTGGGCGCTGGCTGTCGAGGAGCAGTACTACTTTTTCTGGGCGCCGGTGGTGCGCTTTCTCCGCAGGCCGTGGATGCTGACGGCGATCCTGGGGTGCGCGTTGTGCGGATCGCCGATGTTGCGGCATTCGAATCCTGTATGGCTGTGGGGGCTACGGACGCACACGCTGATCAAGCTAGACGGAATCGCGCTGGGCAGCCTGATGGCGCTGGGACTGTGCAGATTCTCGCTGAGTCGCCGTGCGTGGCGCTGGATTGGCCTGGGCGCATTTGTGGCGGGCATCTCGGCAGCGGCCACGATTGCGGGAGGAACTTCGCTGCTGGACTCGGCGCTGGTGTTGGGCTTTGGCGGCGCGGTGCTGGCCGCGATCGCGGCGACCGGAGCGCGCACTCCGCTGAACCTCGTGCTGAGCCGTGGGCCGCTGGCATTTTATGGGCGCATCAGCTATGGCCTTTACATGATTCACATCATGGTCTTCGTTTATTTTGGCTGGTTTGACTTGCGGATGAGTCAGTATGGGATGGCGGGGAATCTGGCGGTGGTGGCCTTTCGCCTTGCCGTTTCCACTGCGGCGGCTGCCGCGCTCTGGTACGGCTTCGAGTCGCAGATCCTCAAGCTGAAACGCTACTTTTGAACCCGATCCGTAGCGATTTCCATTACGCGTGTCCGACTATCACAAAAAGAGCCAGAAGAAACAGCGCCACGGCTGGTGCGGCGGATTCCCGGCCGCGAACGCGATAGACGCCAGCACCCACCATCAGAAGTGCAAGGCCCGAGGCTGCCAGCGACGGAAGAAGATCCGGACGCCACAAATTGAGGGGCACAAGCAACGCTAGCGCTGCCGCGATCTCCAACAGGGCGATTGCACAAGCAATTCTGCGCGGCAACCGAGTCTCTTCGAAGCCCGGTTCTGCCTGTGGCTCATCAGGCTGCCGCCGGAGGGCAACGATCTTGCTCAACCCAGCAAACAAAAATATGCCACCCAGCAAAATCTGTGCAAACCAATCCAGATTATTCATCGTTTTATCAGCCTCTCTTTTTCGCCCTCCGTGCTCGTTCGTGCAAAAAGCATGATCGAGGGCGGCCGGTTTCGATCAAACTCAACTTGTAAGGGAAACATAAGGAATAAGTGAGATAAAAGTCAATATTGCCGCGATCCACTGCGATAAGCGGTTTTGGTTTCAGCGGAGCCCAGATACGCCAGTCTCACCTAGTGAACCGACGTCTCACCTAGATGTGACATTAATCACCTGTTGCTGAAACCCGCCGCTGCTAGGCTCTAACCTATCAGCGGAGCTACTTCCCGAGGTGCACTTGTGAGCGAAGCAACGAACAAAGGCCCCCTTAGCCCGGAGCAGTTAGCGAATATGAACGCCTACTGGCGTGCCGCCAACTATCTCTCTGTCGGCCAGATCTATCTGAAAGACAACCCGCTGCTGGAGCGTCCGCTCACGCTGGACGACGTGAAGCCACGCCTGCTGGGCCACTGGGGCACGACCCCTGGACTCAACTTCCTTTACGTTCATTGGAACCGCCTGATCCGCGAGCGCGACCTGAATATGCTTTACATCATCGGCCCAGGGCACGGCGGACCGGGGCTCGTGGCGAACACCTATCTGGAGGGTTCCTACTCCGAGATCTATCCCCACATCGAGCAGAATAAGGACGGCATCAAGCGGTTATTTAGACAGTTTAGTTGGCCCTACGGCATTCCCAGCCACGTCGCGCCGGAGACGCCGGGATCGATTCACGAGGGCGGCGAACTTGGCTACTCGCTGGTCCATGCCTACGGCGCGGCCTTCGACAATCCCGACCTGATCGTGGCCTGTGTGGTGGGCGACGGCGAAGCCGAGACGGGCCCTCTGGCCACAAGCTGGCACTCGAACAAGTTCCTCAACCCGGCGACCGACGGCGCCGTACTACCCATTCTTCATCTGAATGGCTACAAGATCGCCAACCCGACGGTGCTCGCGCGCATTCCCCACGCCGAATTGGAAGACCTGATGCGCGGCTACGGCTACGAGCCCTTCACCCTGGAGGGCAACGACCCGGAGACGATGCACCAGCAGGCGGCCGCGGTCTTCGACACGATGCTGGACCGTATCGCAGCAATTCAAAAGTCAGCCCGCGAAGCCATGGCCAACGGCGAAACCATCGGGCGCCCGGCATGGCCGATGCTGATCATGCGCACGCCCAAGGGCTGGACCGGACCGAAGTTCGTCGACGGCAAGCCGGTGGAAGGCACATGGCGCGCTCACCAGGTTCCTTTCAGCGAGTTGCGCGAGAAGCCGGAGCACATGCGGCTGCTCGAGGACTGGATGCGGGGCTACAAGCCCGAGGAGCTATTCGACGAAAAGGGCGCATTCCGTGCTGAATTCGCCGCGATTGCCCCCAGAGGCCGGCGGCGCATGGGAATGAACGCTCACGCCAACGGCGGCCTGCTGCTGCAACCATTGAAGATTCCCAACTTCCGCGATTTCGCGGTCAAGATCGAAGGGCGCGGGCAAAAGGACGTCGAGTCCACGCGCATCCTCGGCCAGTTGCTGCACGCCGTGATGGAAGCCAACAAGGAGCACAAGAACTTCCGCGTCTTCGGACCGGACGAGACGGCCTCCAACCGCCTCGGCGATGCGATCATCGGAACTGGCAAGGAGTGGATGGCTGAGACGCTGCCGGTGGACGAAAACCTCTCGCAGACTGGCAGGGTGATGGAGATCCTCAGCGAGCACATGTGCCAGGGCTGGCTTGAGGGCTATCTGCTCACCGGCCGCCACGGCTTCTTTTCCTGTTACGAGGCTTTCATCCATATCGTGGACTCGATGGTCAACCAGCACGCCAAGTGGCTCAAAGTGACGCGACACATTCCCTGGCGCAAACCGATCGCGTCTCTTAACTACCTGCTCTCTTCGCTCGTCTGGCGGCAAGATCACAACGGCTTCAGCCACCAGGACCCCGGCTTCATCGACCATCTGGTGAACAAGAAGGCGGAAGTAGTGCGCGTCTATCTGCCACCCGACGCGAATACGCTGCTCTCCGTTTCCGACCACTGCCTGCGCAGCAAGAACTACATCAACCTCATCGTTGCCGGCAAGCAGCCCGCGCCGCAGTGGCTCACCATCGACGAAGCGGTCGCCCACTGCACCACTGGACTTGGAATTTGGAAGTGGGCCTCGAACGACGAAGGCAACCCCGATGTGGTAATGGCCTGCTCGGGCGATGTGCCCACACTGGAAGCTCTTGCGGCAGTCGTTCTGCTGCGCGGGCTGGCTCCCGATCTCAAAGTCAGAGTGGTTAACGTCGTGGACCTGATGGCGCTGCAGCCGCCATCGGAACATCCGCACGGCCTGCCCGACGAGGACTACGACCAGATCTTCCCGCCGAAGGTGCCGACGGTCTTCGCCTTCCACGGCTACCCGTGGCTGATTCACCGGCTCACCTACCGGCGGCATAACCACGACAACCTTCACGTGCGCGGCTACAAGGAAGAGGGCACAACGACTACTCCCTTCGATATGTGCGTGCTCAACAACATCGACCGCTTCCAACTGGCTCTGGATGCAATCAAACGCGTGCCGCGGCTGGCGGCACAGGCCGACGCGGCCGAGCAGTGGTACTCCGAGGCCATCCAGCGGCACAAACTTTATGTGGCGGAAAACGGCGATGATCTGCCCGAGATCCGCAACTGGCGTTGGTCAAAGGATTAATTCGCTGATGTCCTCTGTGCCATCCATGCGGCTTCTTTCTGCCGCATGGGTGGGAATCCACGAACCTCCGGCTAAGTTCTCTAACATGCGAGGAGCCCGGCTAACCTTCTAACTCGCTGAACTTTTTCAGCACTAACTCTCGAGGTTTTTATTCATGTCTTCTTTGCCCGTCCTGGTTTTAAATAGCGGTTCCTCTTCCATCAAGTTTTCCGTTTACGAGGCCGGCGGCGGCCAGCGCACCAAGCTTCACGAAGGCGCGGTCGACGGCATCGGCACCGATCTGGGCAAGTTCTGGATCAAGGATGCCGAGGGCAAGAAGCTGGTCGATCAGACTCCGGCCCTGCCCACGCGCGCCGTGGCCTTCAAGCTCGTCGCGGACGCGCTCCACTCCGGCGATTTTCCGGCGCCTGTTGCTATCGGCCATCGCATGGTCTGCGGCGGCCCGACGGTGCAGGAGAACCAGCTCATTACATCTGAGTTAATCGATGAGATGGAACTCTACACGGCCTTCGCACCGCTGCACACGCCCATCGCGGTCTACATCATGCGCGAGTCGCTGCGTCTCTTTCCCGGCGTGCCCAACTTCGTCTGCCTCGACTCCTACTTCCATCGCACGATGCCCGAGGTGGTCACGCACATGCCTATCCCCGAGGAGTATTCGGCGATGGGCGTTCGGCGCTACGGCGCGCATGGAATCTCGTACGAGTCGATCGTCTTCCAGTTGCAGCCCACCGTGCCGAAGAAGCTGATCGTCGCTCATCTCGGCAACGGCGCCTCGATCTCTGCGATTCGTGACGGCAAGTGCCTCGATACCTCGATGGGCCTCACGCCCACCGGCGGCATCATCAGCGGAACGCGCACCGGCGACATCGATCCCGGCGTGCTCCTCTTCATCCTTCGCAAGATCGCCGAGACCGCCGAGAGCGCCACCGCCGCCGCCGATCGATTGGAAGTTGTCGCCAGCAAGAAGGCGGGCCTGCTGGGTGTGAGCGATCTGTCAAATGACATGCGCGATCTGCGCGACGCCATCAAGCAGGGCAACGCCAAGGCACGCCTGGCCGTGGACAAATTCACCTGGACCATCGCCAAGTGGATTGGCAGCTACGTGGCTGAGTTGGGCGGATTGGACATGCTTGTCTTCACCGGCGGCATCGGCGAAAACGACATCGCCGCGCGCGCCGAAATATGCTCGGGGTTGAGCGCTCTCGGTATCGTTCTCGATCCCACGCGCAACAACTTCCGCGGCGAGGCCGTGATCTCCTCGGAACACTCGCCCGTCATTGTGCGTGTTATTCCACCCGCGGAGGACCTGATTATCGTGAACCACGTGGTGAGGCTGCTAGGGAAGTGAGTGGCAAACTATTCGTTGCAGAATTGGCCCTGTCGCCGGACTATTTCTTATGCCTGGGCAGGGCCAATATCTTCAATTGTTTTCCCAACTTGGCGAACTCTGGGTCGGCGGTAACGAGCGTGGCTCCCGTGCGCATCGCCAACTCAGCAGCAAAGCCATCGGCCAAGCCCAGCTTGTATCGAATGTGCAGAATCCCTGTATCGATAGCGATTTGTTCGTCCACTGAGACAGAATCAGCAACTCTGCGCGCTTTATCGACGCAAAAAAGCGCTTTTTCCTGGCCGAAATAATGAGCAAGTACATAGAGTACTTCGGTCAGGCTTACAACGGAAATGCTCAAGTGCGCCCGCCCCGATTTGGCTTGCCTCACCAGATCATCTACAGTTTCGGCTCCCGGCGCGTTGCGAAACAAGCGCACGAGCGCATTCGCGTCCAGCACATATTCCTTCAAAGAAACTCCTCAATCTTGGCGTCCTCGCGTTCACGCTCTTTGCGCTTCTCTTCCATCCACCACGCCTCAACGTCCTCCTCAACATGGCTCAAACACCCTCGAAGAGCCAGAAGCGCGTCATAGGGGTTGAGAGTGAGTGTGATCTCCCCGTCCTTTTCGTTAAATGCAACTCGAGTTCCACCTTTGATTCGCAGCTTCTTTCGAATTGAAGCAGGAATTACTATTTGCCCCTTGGAACTAACAGTCGCCATCTGCCCCATATTTTCTTACCTCCAGGTAAGACAAATTGTATGCTCGGCGCTGCTCTGAACTCAAGCAGTCAAGCCCAATCAACGCCAGCCTGTTCGGCATTGATCGGCTCCAATAGGAGCCTTGCTGGTGAAGCTGGCCTAGACTTGCTTCGCGCCGGATCTCGCTGCGAAGGCAACAGGAACAGCGATGGCTGCGTGGATGCCGATGGCCGAAACTGCGCCCGTCAGATGCATCCACGCCAATCCAAAGCCGGATCGTTGAATGGCCATAACGCAAAAGCCTCCTAGCGGGGCAAAGAACAGAACAGCAGTGACCAGTCCAGGGTTGTATCTGCGCAAGACGGCGGCACTCACGATGTGAATGACGGCATTGAGCAACAGCAGATAAGCCGCCATCAATCCGAATCCAGGATTCAGCACCGCGGCAAGCCAGAATGAAATTGCCGTGACTCCCCAGACTCCCGGCACGTTGATGAGAAAAACCGCCATCGGCGACAAGATTTCTCTTCCCTTGCCGAAGTTCTTGTTGAAGTACTCGCGGAACCGGTCGTCATCATGCTCTTCGTACTGGTGAAGCATGTAGGCGGGCAGACAGAGAAAGGTCGCCAGAAGAGCCGGCGGCCAGTTGCGGGCAAGAATTGGCGTGATCAAAAGAAGAAGAAGGCCCGCCAGGAATCCTCCATACACCCAATTGACGACCAATCGATTCAGCATAATCTCCTCGAATCTGGGGATAGGTTACGCGGGAGCGACACGGGACTCAAGTGCCTTTGCACAGTGCTCCGCCGCTTGTTTTACACTGGTAGGTTCCATTCGGAGCCCTGCGCCATGTCTGCTACTGTTGTTTCGATCTTCACCGAGAATCTTCCCTCACGTGCATTGCGCGGTTTTGCCTGGGGTGTACTGGCTTACTTCATCGCGGTCATATTGTGGGGAACGCTAGTGCGTGCGACCGGCGCGGGAGCCGGCTGCGGCAATCGCTGGCCGCTCTGCAATGGCACGGTGATTCAGCACTCGGCAAACGTGAACACAATGATCGAGTTCACGCATCGATTGACAAGCGGGATTTCATTCTTTGCGGTTGTTGGGTTGCTGGCGTGGACCTTTGCTGGAACCGTGAGGGGGCATCTGGCTCGCGCGGCGGCGATCGCTTCGGTCGCGTTCACGGTGATCGAGGCGCTGCTGGGCGCGCTGCTGGTGAAGCTCGGATTGACGGCGCAGAGCCTGTCGCCATTGCGACCCGCGTATCTGGCGCTGCATCTGACAAACACGCTGTTGCTGCTGGGCGCGCTAACTCTCACGGCTCACCTGCTCAGCCGCAGGAAGGCTTATCTGCGCGGTCACGTGCGCCTGGCGATGCCATTTGGCGCGGCTGCCAGCATTCTGGTCGTGATGGCTGTGGGCGTGACTGGCTCGCTGGCTGCGCTCGGCGATACGCTCTTTCCGGAGCGTTCGCTGGGCATGGCGCTGGCTCAGGATTTCTCTCCAACCAGCGGCTGGCTGGTGCGCTGGCGCTGGATGCATCCGACGGTGGCGTTTGTGGCGAGCATCTTCCTGATCTGGCTGCTGGTGCGCGCGGCGCGACGCAAGACGCATTGGGACAATCGCGGTCTCTCCGCGCTGGTTCTGTTGCTGTTGGCCGGGGTCTATGTTTTGGGATTGACGGACGTGATCCTGCTGGCGCCTGTGTGGGTTCAGGTGGCGCACCTGCTGGGGGCGGATACGCTGTGGGCGGCGTTGGTCGTGCTCACGGCAAGGCTGACGCTAGAGCCGGTAGAAGCGGAGGGACTAAGGGACTGAGGGACTAGGCCGTGTGCCTGAGAATCCATCTCATCAGGAGGAAATCCGATCGATAGGGCGAGACTACTGGAAGGCGAGCAACTCGAACAACGTGCGCGAAAGCTCGGTGTTGATATTACGGGTGAACTTCGTACACAAAGCTCTTCAGGGCGAGCGCCTCGCGCGTCGGATTTTGAATTGCAACAGCGGATTTCGGAAGCAGAACGCGGCATTCGCGAATCACGGCTATGGATTCTGGCGTTTATTCGGCAGTTGCCTCAGTGCTTAGTGCTATCGCCGCCGTAGTTGCCGTTGCAAGGAGGTGATCACAAAGATCACGCTTAAGACAACCGGTGATTTGGCTGTTTTCTAGTCCCTTAGCCCCTAGTCCCTGCTTTACGGGCACTCCCGCTCCCAGACGCGCACCATGAGGTCTCCGCTTGCGTGGCGAAAGGCCACTACCAACGAGTCCTCGGTCTGCGGCGGGCCGCAGAAGCAACTAGCCTCGACAGCAGACTCCGGAACGTTCATTGTGCAGGGCCGCGGCAGGGAGGACTTGATGGTGCCTGCGATCATGTTGGCGATCTCTTTGGCGGCATCGAGCGTATCCGCCTCGCCTACTGTCTCCAGCGGCTGCATCATCATGGCCGCGGTTGCGTGATAGGCCAGCCCCTCAGCCATGCGAACCTCGATGCGCCCCCGCCAGACTCCGCCGAGATCGATGCAGCCGAGCACGTGACCAGCACCGATACAAAACTCCTCTGGGGCCGGCAACGGGACCAGTTTCATGGCAAGCATCTGCTCCCAGAACTGCGAGTTGGCGTTGATCACGCATTGTTCGTCGAGCAGGACCCTCATCTGCAGTTCCCCGTTGGAAGCAACCGTCTAGAATCCTGAGTCGCTTCTGAGTTTATCGTGCAGATTTCAGAACCCGTTAATCTATGGACAGAGGCGTTGTGATTTTGGAACGGGTCTCGCGAACCGTTTGCGGTGATGAGCAACCTGTTAAAATCGTCTTAAGTTCCATGGCATCAATAGTTGGCCAGCTAAGATGAGATTCCGTAGGAGTGCTCGCGCGAGAGCTCGAGCGGCGGCAGGAGGATCGAGAGAATCAGAGTTTTTCGGTTGATGCCCGCGGCTTTTTGGTCGCATCCGTTCAAATAGAAGCTGGAGGAAGGCTTGTCGTTGAGCTACACCCCGATCGGTTCGGTTTTTGGCGCGCGGCGTTCACACGGCAAAGGGCTGCGGGGTCTTTTGTTCACGCTGGAGTGCGCGCTGGGGGTCCTGGCGGTGGTCCTGGTTTCGGCTCTGGCGCACTGGTCGGGCTGGCTGCTTCCGGTGGCCCTTTTGCTTTACTTGCTGATTGTAGTGCCGACTGCGTTGCTTTATGGATTCTGGCAGGCGGTGATTGTCTCTCTGGCGGCGGTCTTCATGCACGCCTACTTTGCCACGCATTTGGCCCAACCCGCTCCCGAGTCCAATCCGGCGGCCGATCCGGCCAACTCGATCGCGCTGCTGGTTTTTGTGCTGGTGGCTCTTGTGGTCAGCAGGCTCTCGGCGCGAGTGAACGGCAATGCCCGGGAGGCCGAATCGTGGGGCGGGCAGATGCACGATCTCTACGAGTTCACGCGGCGCACTCTGGAGATGAACCTCCATGTCGAGCCGGGGCCGCAGCTGGCGGAACTGGTTCACGAGATCTTCGCGCTGGAAGCGGTCGCGGTGTTTGACGCCGACCTGCACGAGGTGTATCCAGCGGGGAATTGGATCACAGACCCGCGCGAACTGGCGCAGAACGTGTATTACTTCGAGACCAACGACGACGACCAGACGAGTGGACTGGGGCGGCGCGTGGTTCGTCTGGGGACGGTGCCCGTTGGAAGCCTGGTGGTGCGCGGCGATACGAGCCCGCTGACCAACAACGCCATCGCCTCGCTGATCGCGATCACCTTCGATCGCTATCGTGCCTTTGCGAACGAGAGCCGCATCGAGACCGAGCGCCGGACTGAGCAACTGCGCGCGACGGTGCTCGACAGCCTGGCACATGCGTACAAGACGCCATTGACAGCTATTCGCGCCGCCTCGACGGGGTTAAGCGAGATGGGACATCTTTCGGCGGCGCAGTCGGACCTGGTGGCGCTGATCGACGAGCAGGCCGGACTGCTTGGTAACCTGACGACGCGACTGCTGACGACGGCGCGGCTGGATCAAGGCGAGGTGGCCGTTCATCTGGCGCCGGTTGGTGTGGCGTCGCTGGTCGAAGAGGTGGTCGCCAGCCTCAATGACAGACTGGCAAGCATGAAGGTTGTTATCAATCTGCCCGATGATGGCCTGATGCTCAATTGCGACCGGCAATTGCTGGTGATGCTGCTGACGCAATACATTGACAATGCGTGCAAGTACTCGATCTTTGGCACGGCGATCACAATTCGCGCGGCGCGAAGCAATGCCGAGGTTATCTTCTCCGTGCACAGCTTCGGTCCGGTGATTCCCATTGCCGACCGGGAGCGCATTTTCAACCGTTATTATCGTTCTTCCAAACACTCGCACCGCGCTGCCGGCACCGGAATCGGTCTCTCGGTGGCCAAGCGCGTCGCTGGGATCCACGGCGGATACGTCTGGGTCACCAGCGATGAGATGGAAGGGACGACGTTTTTTGCGGCAATTCCTGCCTCCGGGCAGAAGAGGGTTTGATGATGAATAAGACAGCGATTCGCATTCTTCTTATCGACGATGAATCGGCCATTCGCAGGGCGTTGCGACCTCCGCTGCTCGAACTCGGTTTTCAGGTTGCCGAGGCGTCGCGCGGCGAGGAGGCGCTGCAGATGCTGCGCGCGGGAAGCTTTGACGTGGTTCTGCTGGATGTGAACATGCCGGGCATCGGCGGCATTGAGACGCTGCGCCGCATTCGCAGTTTCGCTCCTCGTCTTCCGGTTTTGATTCTTACCGTGCGCGACCAGGAAGAGGACAAGGTCGAGGCTCTGGAGTTGGGCGCGGACGACTATGTGACGAAGCCCTTCAGCACGCGCGAGTTGATCGCGCGCATCCGTACAGCGATTCGCCGCGTACAGGCTCCAGCGCGTGCCGAGGATGCGCCGATCGAGATCGGGGAGCTGCACCTCGAGCCGGTGAAGCGTACGGTGACCAAGCGCGGCCAGGCCGTGCATCTGACGCGCAAAGAGTTCGATATTTTGCACTGCCTGATGAGCCGCGCCGGCCGCGTGATCACCTATGCCAGGTTGCTGACGGCCGTTTGGGGAGCTGACAGTCGCGAAGAGGTCGAGTACCTGCGGACCTTTGTGCGGCAGTTGCGCAAGAAGATCGAGGACGACCCGGCGAATCCCGTGTATCTGCTTACGGATGTTTACGTGGGGTATCGCTTTGCCGACGCGCAGATGTTTATCGAGGAGACGCAGGGAACGATCGAGCCGGTTGTGCAGGAGGAGACGCCGGAGGAGGCGTTGTAACAGCGAAACTGAATACGGTTCGTTCCGCTGTCGAAGACGATGTGAAAATAGGACCGACTCCAAGCAGTGAGCTTGATCATGAATCAGCTGATAGCCCGCACAGCCCTACCTAAGACAATTCTCAATTGGTGCTGTTTCTCGCTCATCCTCGCCATAATAGGCTTGTCGTTCGCGTCCCGCTACGGGAGGTTCTTGACACAGTGGCTGGGCGGAATTCGCGGACGCGATTGGTCAGCGATCTCCGCAGTCATCGACGTCGTCAGCGTCATCCAGCAAACAGAGCAGGGCCGCTACGGAGAGTACATCGTCGGCTATCTCGCCACGCTTTCTTACTTCTATCGCAATCCTGAATTACAAATGGGTGAATACAGCCGCATGTTCGACGAAGAAGGAGACGCTCAGGCCTGGGCGGCGGCCTACAAGGGTCGCGCTATCATGGTTCACATCGACCCGCGCAACCCTTCAAATTCTGTGCTGCGAAAGGAAGAACTCTAAGACATCACTCGATTGTGCACCTACTCGTCGTAGTGCAACAGGCTGAAGACGTCGTATCCGGCGAAGCGATTGCGGCCTTTGAGGAAGTCGAGCTCGACGGCGAAGGCGAGCCCGGCGATCTTGCCGCCTAGCTGCTTGACCAGCTTGATGGTTGCTTCCATGGTGCCGCCGGTGGCGAGCAGGTCATCGACCAGCACGATGCGCTGGCCGGGCTGGATGGCGTCCATGTGAATCTCGAGCGTGTCGGAGCCGTACTCAAGATCGTAGGTCACTCTTGCGACGGGTGCGGGGAGTTTGCGGGGTTTGCGGACCGGTACAAAGCCGGCGTTTAGCCTGTAGGCGAGGGCGGGCCCGAAGATGAATCCACGCGCCTCAATGCCCAGCACCAGGTCGATCTTCTGTTCGAGATAGTGCGCGGCCAAGGCGTCGATGAGGCGGGCGAAGCCGGTCTTGTCTTTGAGCAGCGTGGTGATGTCGTAGAAGAGAATCCCTGGCTTGGGAAAATCGGGCACTGTGCGCACCAGCGCCTTTAGCGCTTCCACATCAATGGGCTTGATTGTCTCGGGCATGAGGCGAGTCCCTTCCTGATTGGGCTTGAACGACTTTGCGAGGAAGAGAACGTGCGAGTGCGGTTCGGCTTCCCTACAGATTATAGAAGGCCGGGGCCAAGGACCAAGAGTGGAGCACGGAGCATTTCGAGGTTCTCTGCAGATTTGCCTGTTGATCAAATAATTACCTGAGACGATTTGGAAGGAATCTAAGGGGGGTGGGCAGGCGAGCCTCGGGGAGAGGCGCAACCTCGGCTACACGTGTTTCCATTGTGTATCGGCGACCGGAAACGATCTGCAAACCGCCGAGGTTTGTTTTTCAAGGTTTGTCGAAGTGGCGAAAGCCTCCGGAGGAAACCAAAGCGGATAAGAAGAGGGTGAAGTTATAGCAGGAGTGGACCAGCACGCTGGCGGCTAGCGAGCGGGTTCTGAGGCGAACCATGCAGAGAATCAGGCTGACTGCGACCAATAGGACAATCGGCCCCGGAGCCCAGCCGGTCTGTTCCGCGTGGAGGAGAGCAAAGGGCAGGCTGGTGGCAATGGAGGCGGCCACCATGGCAGGGAGCGACCACTGAGGATGGCCGTTTGCATCAAGGGGAGGAGCGGGGCGATCGGTGCTCTTCTCGACCAGCCAATCCCAGGCCGTTGCGAGAGAGGGCAGCAGGAAGCCGCGGAAGCCAATCTCTTCGAAGAAGGGCGCAAAGGTGATGCCAAAGGCAAACATCAGCCAGGCCGCGCCGGGAGATCGAAACATGTTGTCGATCGGCGCGTTGGGGGGACCGGGCATCACCCTGTCGTCGATGATGGCGAGAGCAATGCAACCCATGGCAAGGAAAATCAACCGCGGGTAGTAGCGTATCACCATAGAGCCGCGCCAGTGGATGCCGGCAAAGAAGCCCTCATTCCAGATCAATGGAAAGATGGCGGCACAGAGCGCCAGCGTGACGAGGTAGAGGATTGCCTCGCCGCCGAGGATGTAAGCCACATTGTTCTTTACATCATCGAGGGTAGTGACGCCTCCGAAATGAAAATGAACGGCGACATAGATCGACAGCGACATGCAGGCAAAGGAAAAGAGCAGAATGGCTGCGAGCAAGGCGAGATGGCCCAGGTGCGGAATGCGAGCGGGCGGAACGACCTCGGGCTGGGACCAGGATTGAAAGAGCTCTGCCGGGGGGGCGGTGGTCTGGACTGCTTGCAGCGGCATCTGGTCAGACACGGGCGTTGGATCTGGCTCAGGCTCGTGCGGCGTGTAGTCGAGGTCGCTCATGGCAAGACCGTCTTCTTTCTGCGAGGGACGGATTTGTTTTTGACTGCCTTCTTCTCAGCCGGAACCTTGCGGCTGGGGTGTCCGTTCCACTTTGATTGTACGGATGCGGGCTCGAAGTCGCGGGTTATCGGCTCCTCTGTTGCGATCTGCGGGAAGGTTGGGGCACTGCTTTCCAAAAGTGGTTCCGGTTCCGTTTCCTCTAATCGGCCGTTGGTTGAGGTGTAATAGCGCTTTAGGAACTCTCCGGTATAAGAGCCTGGAGTGGAGGCGATCTTAGCTGGACGGCCCTGGCCGACGATGCGGCCGCCGTCTTCGCCGCCTTCGGGTCCGAGGTCGAGAATCCAGTCGGCGTTGCGGATCACATCAAGATTGTGCTCGATGATGATGACGGAGTTGCCAAGATCAGTGAGCCGGTGCAGGACCTCAAGGAGCTTGCGTACGTCGTCGAAGTGCAGGCCCGTGGTGGGCTCGTCGAGCAGATAGAGCGTGCGCCCTGTCTGGCGCTTGGATAGTTCGCGCGCCAGCTTCATGCGCTGCGCCTCGCCTCCTGAGAGTGTCGTCGCACTCTGGCCGAGGTGGACGTAGCCCAGGCCGACATCGACGAGTGTTTGTAGCTTCTGGCGCACCTGCGGGACGTCGGCGAGCACGGTGAGCGCGTCTTCAATGGTCAGGTCGAGGATGTCGGCGATGGAATGACCGTGGAATTTCACGGCCAGCGTCTCCTGGTTGTAGCGGCGTCCGGCGCACACCTCGCACTGTACATAGACATCGGGCATGAAGTTCATTTCGATGCGGCGCTGGCCGTCTCCCTGGCAGGTCTCGCATCGCCCGCCAGTGACGTTGAAGCTGAAACGGCCGGCTTTATAGCCGCGTTCGCGAGCCTCGGGCAACATGGCGAAGAGATCGCGGATGGGCGAGAAGACCTGGGTGTAGGTGGCGGGGTTGGAGCGCGGGGTGCGGCCAATCGGGGACTGGTCGATGCGGACAACCTTGTCGATCTGCTCGGCGCCGGCGAGGGACTCATGCGCGCCGGGGTCTTCGCGTGAGCCATAGATGGATTTGGCGAGCGAGCGATACAAAATGTCATTAATCAGCGTGCTCTTGCCGCTGCCGCTGACCCCGGTGACGACGGTCATGACGCCGAGCGGAATGCGGATATCGATGTCCTGGAGGTTGTGCTCGCGCGCGCCGGTGATGGTGAGCCACTTGCCGGTGAGCGAGCGGGGATGAGCGCGCTGCAGCATCCCCGAAACGCCGGAGAGATAGCGCCCAGTGAGCGAGTCGGGGCAGGCCATGATCTCGGTGGGCGTTCCTTGGGCGACGACCTGGCCGCCAAGACGGCCTGCACCCGGACCGAGGTCGAGAACATAGTCGGCGTGACGGATCGTCTCTTCATCGTGCTCGACGACCAGGACGGTGTTGCCGAGATCGCGCAGTTTTTCAAGAGCCTCGATGAGGCGGTTGTTGTCGCGCTGATGAAGGCCGATGGAAGGCTCGTCGAGAACATAAAGAACGCCGCGAAGTTTGGAGCCAATCTGCGTGGCCAGCCGGATGCGCTGACCTTCGCCGCCGGAGAGCGAGGCCGCGTTGCGATCGAGCGAGAGGTAGTTGAGGCCGACGGCGCAGAGGAATTCGAGACGTTCGGTGATTTCGCGGCGGATGCGCTCGGCAACCAGGGACTCACGCGCGGTGAAGCTGAGATTGATGGCCGCCGAGAGCGCGCGGTTGAGAGGCAGGGCAGTGAAGTCGGCGATGGAAAGGTCGCCGATCTTGACGGCTAGCGACTCCGGCCGCAGGCGTTTGCCTCGGCAAACCGGGCAGGGAGTGGCGGACATGTAGCTCATCATCGACTCGCGATAGGCATCGCTGCGAGCCTCTTCGATGCTCTCGCGAAGGAAGGCGAGGATGCCATGAAAGCCGGTGCGCGGGGCCTCGCCCTTGGGCGGTCCGTAGACGAGCAGGTGCTGCTGCTTGGGCGGCAGGTCTTCGAAGGGGACGGTGAGATTGATCTTGTAGCGGTCGGCTGCGAGATGGACGAGCTTGAGCAGATATTGCGAGGCGGAGCCGGGACCGAGCCCGCCATCGAGAAGAGGCTTTGACCAGTCGGTGATGACCTTGGCGGGATCGAGGTCATAGAGCGAGCCTAGGCCGTGGCATTCGGGGCAAGCACCGAAGGCGGAGTTGAAACTGAAGCTGCGCGGCTCCAGCTTTGGCACGTCGAGACCGCAGTCGGGGCAGGCCATGGAGCTAGAGAACAACTGCTCTCCACCGCCCGCGATGGCGACCAGGACGAGGCCGTTGGCGAGCTGGAGAGCCTTGGAGACGGCGGCTTCGAGGCGCCTGTCGAGCGCGGGTTTTCCGGCCGGCGGCGGTGTCTCGGCGGGAGGATTCTTGAGCAGGACGCGGTCGATGATTGCTTCGATGGTGTGGTTCTTTCGCCGGTCGAGGGTCACTGGTTCAGAGAGGTCCACCATTTCGCCGTCTACGCGAGCGCGAAAGCCCTGGCGGTCGAGCTGATCGAGGAGTTCCTTGAATTCGCCCTTGCGGCCGCGAACGACGGGCGCCATGACGGTGACGCGCTCGCCCTGGCCGGCTTCGAGGATGCGCTGGACGATCTGGTCGGCAGTCTGGCGTGAGATGGGACGGCCGCAGTTGGGGCAGTGGGGCGTGCCGACCGACGCGTAAAGCAGACGCAGATAATCGTAGATTTCCGTGATGGTGCCGACGGTGGAGCGCGGGCTGCGGCTGGTCGTCTTCTGCTCGATGGAGATGGCCGGGCTAAGCCCCTCGATCGAATCGACATCGGGCCGCTCGACCTGGTCGAGGAATTGCCGCGCGTAGGCTGAGAGCGTCTCGACGTAACGCCGCTGGCCTTCTGCATAGATGGTGTCGAAGGCAAGCGAGCTCTTACCAGAGCCCGAGAGGCCGGTGACGACCGTCAGTGTATTGCGGGGGATGCGCACGTTGATGTCGCGCAGGTTGTGCTGGCGCGCCCCGCGCACCGAAATGTGGGTGATGGGCATGGGTTGGGAGCGGGAAACGGATCCGGGGTCCGAGACGGCGTGAGGCAGATCACCGCATCGCACCATCCTTAGGGTATTCTATTGGTCAATAGAAACAAGGGTCAACGCGACGCTTCATCTGCGACAATCGCAGAGAGCGATTCCCGTCCAGCGGGCAGAAAAATGGCCTGCCAGAGGGAATGCGGCCCGTTCAGTCCCCCCGTATAGGAGCGAAGGCGGCAGCGATGGTTGATCTGATGTTGTTGATCTCGGCGTCAGTAGGTTCATTGGCCTTCGGCATTCTCGCGGCTTATGGAGCGCTTCGTGTTGGCTTTGCGCTGATGCGTCCGCAGCGGCAGAGAGTACCAGTGAAGGCGAGGCGAGAAGCAGCCCGGGTGCTGTAGTCTCAGGTCTTTGCTTCCGATCCCTTATTTCAGTTCCCTTATTCTTGTCGACTACTGCGGATTGGTTGGCTGCTGCGGCTGCGGTAGTCCGGGCTGCGGACGCATCTGCTGCGGTGTGCGCTGGCCGCCGGGTCCGAAGCCGGGGCGCATGGGTGGCGGAGGCGGAGGCTGTGGCGGTTCCTCTGCTTCGGTCTCTTCCTCGGCTGGGGCGGGATTGGCTGGCGCTGCGGTACCCGCGCCACCGTGGCGTGAGCTTAGAACGATCTCTCGCGGCGTGCCCGCGCCCTGATCGCCGATCAAAAGGATGTTATAACTTGTTCCCTGCAAGAGATCGGTGAGCACGTCACGGGCCTTGCCGGGACCATAGACGCCGAAGATGCGTTGATCGGTGTCGAGGCCTTCGACCGACGCGCCGGTGGCTGTGGCAACGTCATCGAGAATCTGGCGCAGGCTGGAGTTGGTGGCGGTGATGTAGAGTCCCTGGCTGTCCCAGGTGACCGAGGCGTCGCCGGCCTTTTTGTCGGCCGGCCACTGTGGCCCGCCGGAGGTAATCGGCGTGGTCATCGACAGAGATATGGGATCGGGGTCCACGAGAGCAACATTGCGGGGCGGCTCTGGCCGGGCGATGGGACGTTTGTGCGGTTCGATCGGTGAAGAGCCAGACGGCGCCGAAGGAGAGATGCAAAACATCTCCGGCGGAAAAAGATTAGCCTCGGCCAGAGACTTGATCTCATCCAGGCCATCCAGGCCGTCATGGTATTTCGAGTAGTAGTACTTCATCTTTACTTCGATGGGGGTCTTGAGGCCGGCAGGAGCAAAGTTCCACGCGCGAGCATAGAACCAGACCGCCTGTGCTAGGTCGTTTCCATCGGCATCCCGCGCAGCCCCCACCTTCGACTTCATGTTGGGATTGGTGTCGGTTTTCGCGGCTTCCTTCGTTATGCGACCTGCTTTGGCGTCGACCGCTTCCTGCTTGATATAGGTCTCAGCCAATTGCAAAGTGTCCCATAGGCCGCTTCCACTTTTCGTTTGCTCGACTGGATACAGCGTCAACTCGGTGCGATACTCGGCGATGCCGGCACCGAAGTCTTCACGGGAGACGATATCGTCCAACGCGATGGCGGAGTGAAAGATCGGATAGGTGCCTGTTGTCAGTTTTTTCCAGTCTTCGTCTAAGGTGCTGGCGGGTTTCGGTAGGGCAAGGCCCTTATGGGCAAGGGTCGCCGCATCGTCGCAGGTCTGTGGATCTCTGCTTTTGCCGGTCTTTTGATCGACGCTCCTGGCGCACTGGCGGTTTTTGATGAAGACCGAGATGAAGACGGCCTTCAAGTTGGTCGGGTCAAGTTGCAACAGCCGGTTGGCCGCACTGAGGGTGAGGTCGACATCGTTGAGGCCCTGATAAGTGTCGATCTGCGTATCCAGAACTGTGGACTTGACAACGGTCGCCGGGTACTGCTGCAAAAAGGCCTCGAAGCATGCGGACTTGGTCCTGGGATCGGTTGTTTTCTCGCAATTCTGGTAGGCGTTGAACTCTTTTGGGTCCTTGATAGTTATCGTGTCCTGGGCTTGGGCCGAGGCGGCTCCCCCGAAAACGATGGCCAAAAGCGCCAAGAGGGCAAAGAGCGGGCCTGCAGGAGAAAAAGGGCCCGCCGGGCGGTTCCATGAGAAGTGAATGCGCATCCAACCTATCCTTAAGTCTGGTCAGCTGGGATCTGGCGGGCACGCTTTCATCGCTGAGATCCGATGCCTCTTTGCCCAGAAGAGATGCATTTCCTGCAAGCGCCACGGCCAACCGTGAGATGCTCTCCATGTACTAGACTATCAGTGGCTCGCGGACGCTCATGCGGGGCTGGCAATTGGATTGGGATTGACTGGAGTGGACCTGACTGGAGCGGAACGGGGAAAGGGATCGGGAGATGCGCCTTGATTTGAAGATCTTTGCCGCGCCGATGCTCTCAATGGCGTTGATGGCGGCGCCGGCGAGCGCCACGAGTTGCACCACGCAGGCCGAACTGACGCCCCAGGATCGCGATGCACTGGCGACTGCCGGGGGTGGACTGGCGAGAGCGGTGGCGGGTCAGGATCTTGCCACGCTGAAATCTGCTTTGCTGCCAGCCGTGAGCCAGCAGTGGGATGAGATCAGCGCAGTTGCGCAGGATGCTGCGGCGCTGATGAAGGGCGGGCAGGTCGAGTTGCGCAGCCTTTACCTGCTGGACACGAGCACGCTGACTGCGCCTGCGGATACCCAGTTTTTCTGTTCCAGCGCCAACGGCTCGCTGACCGTGACGCTGACGATGCGAGCGCTGCCGCCGGGGCGCTATGCTGTGGTGCTGGCCGATGCGGCAGGCGCGCCTTATGCCGCGCAACTGGCGTTGATTCTCGCCTGGGACGGACCAGCCAGCGGGTGGAAGCTGGGCGGCTTGACTGTGAGGCCTGGTGCTCTGGAAGGTCATGACGGCGTCTGGTGGTGGACCCACGCGCGCGAAGTGGTCAAGGCCGATCCAACACACTCGTGGGCAGCATGGTATAGCTACGAGACTGCCCGTACGCTGCTGCTGCCAGTGGATTTTCTTTCGTCGCCGAATCTGGAGAAGCTTGCCAGCGAGCAGGGCTTGATCAAGAACTCTCCGCAGGAGGCGTTTCCGATGACGCTTCCCGACGGCCCGCGCACGTGGAAGATCGACACAGTGCATCTTGATCCCACGCTGCTGCACGCCGATTTGGGTGTGGTTTATGAATCCACGGGGGTCACCGATCCTGCGGCGCAGCGCACCGAGGCGATTGCCGTGCTCAGCGCCCTGCTGAAGGTGCAGCCGGGACTGCGCGAGAGCTTTCACGGGCTGTGGGCCTATGCCATGAGCAATGGCAAGAGGACGCCGGTCCTTGAGCTGCCAATGGCACAGATACCGTGAAGGCAGCGAACAGGGATCAGGGGTCAGAGATCAGGAACTCTACCTATTTAGTCCGCATGAGTTGATCCGATTTTCTCAAAGAGATTGAGCGAATCAACGAAAGAGATATGCTTATGGCAGCCATGATCGATTTGCGTTCGGATACGGTGACAAAGCCTACACCGGAGATGCGCGCGGCGATGGCCGCGGCCGAGGTAGGCGACGACGTCTACCGCGAGGATCCCACTGTCAATCGTCTCGAGCGGCGCGCGGCGGAGATCTTTGGCCGCGAGGCTGCGCTCTTTGTCCCAACAGGCACGATGGGCAACCAGATCGGCATACGACTGCACACGCAACCGGGCCAGGAGGTGATCGCCGAGTCGAGGGCGCATATTCTCGACTGGGAGATGGCGACGACGGCAGTGTTTTCGGGCTGCCTGGTGCGCGCCGTTCCCGCAGATCGCGGCATTCTGACATGGCAACACATCGAGCCCGCCATCTACGAACGCGGGGCTTTTCGCGCTTCGACGGGATTGATAGAGATTGAGAACACAGCCAACCTTGCCGGCGGGACGGTCACGCCTTTACCTGTGCTTGAAGAGATCTGGGCGAATGCGAAGGAACGCAAGCTGCCGACTCATCTGGACGGCGCGCGGATTTTCAATGCGGCCGTGGCGTTGGGCGTGGATGTGAAGGAGCTGACGCGCGGCTTCGACACGGCGATGTTTTGCCTCTCGAAGGGGCTCGGCGCGCCAGTCGGGTCGATGATCGTTGGATCGGAGGAACTGATGGCGCGGGCGCGGCTCTATCGCAAGGCGCTGGGCGGCGGAATGCGACAAGCGGGTGTGCTGGCCGCCGCGGGGTTGATTGCTGTGGAGCATGGCCCGAAGCGGCTTCATGAGGACCACGCCAATGCGCGACTGCTGGCCGAGGCGCTCAAGAAGATGGATTGTGTGGAGATCGATCTCGATGCGGTCGAGACCAACATTGTGATCTTCAGAGTGACTGAGGGGATTAGCGCGCCAGAGCTTGTGGCGCGGCTCAAAGCGCGCGGTATCCTGGCGAGCGCCTTCTCGCAGGATGCGATTCGTCTGGTGACGCATCTCGACGTGGATCGTGCGGCGTGCGCGATGACGGCCGAGGCGCTGGCCGCGGAAATTGAGACGGCACGGACGGCAGCTTGAAGAAGCGCCTCAGCCGCCTTCGTGGAATTCGAGGATGAGACTCTTAACGGCTCTGCGCATCGGCGGAGGTCGTGCTCGCCGCGGCAAAGTCAGCGAAGACAAATCCATCCCGGTTGACGACCTCTCCGGCCTCTAATTGCACGGGTGCGATAAACATCGGCCCGGCATAGACGCAAGTATGAAATTCGCCGCGTTCTCCACAGGGATCGATCTCGGGCGGCAGATCGCGCAACAGAGCGCCATCATAATCGCGGCCGGAGAATTCTTCTGAAAGCTGCTTCGTATCTACGCAAACCAGCTTCGCGCGCAGACCGGAGGCGATCATCTCGCGCGCCAGTCCGGCGGTTGGAATCTCCCACAGAGGAAACAATGGCTCCAGTCCGGTTGATTTCAACTGATTCTCTCGATAGGCGCGAACGTCCGGCAGGAAAAGATCGCCGAAAGCCATCGCGTCGATCTTCTCGCGGAGGGCGCGATGGCAGACTTCGCTCATCCGTTGCTCGTAGACTTCATTCGAGCAGGGCCAGGGCAGCGGCACAATCCACAGAGGCAGCTGAACGGCCCCGGCCTGGGCTTCAAGCACGGAGAGGCGAGTGCCATGCATCGCCACACGTTGGAACTCCGTATTCAACGTGGTTAGCAATCCAGCCACTTCGATGTCGGGCTGCTGGCGCAAAACGTGGAGTGCCCACGCGCTATCTTTGCCGCTGCTCCAGGACAAGAGAACTCGCTTCATCCGACCATCATAATCGCCAGTGGAGTTTGCCGGGGCGAGCTGCGATGGATGAGCAACTTTTTCACCGCAACAGCGTTCAAATAATCAACGATCCGGAAGAATGAAGATGCACCGGATACTGAGAAACTATGGAGGATTCGGGTCATGAAGAAGTTTGCACTTGCATTGTTGTGTGTTCTCACTCTCTGTCCTGCGGCATCGTTCGCGCAGGTGGTTATTCGCGTCGGTCCGCCGGCTCCGATTGTTGAGTCTCGGGGTGTTCCTCCGGAGCGTGGATTCGTTTGGATCGACGGCTATCACCGCTGGGACGGAGAGCGGTATGTCTGGGTTCCCGGCCGGTGGGAGCGTCCTCCACATCCGGGCGCGCACTGGGTTGCTCATCGTTGGGTTCATCGCCACGGCGAATGGGTGCTGATCGAGGGACACTGGCGGTAAGGCGCGATCTCACTTGTCAGAGAGGCGGGAGAATTGTCCCGCCTCTTTTTGTGTGCCGTAACTGAACAATCACTACGAGTTTGCGGCGTACACCAATTCATTGGCCGGTAACAATGCGCGGATAGACTGCCGGAATGAAAATCTCCAGTCTGTTTCTAAGCGCAATCTTGCTTGTGCCGCCGCTGGCTAGTCCGGCGGCGTATGCCCAGAACGTCTGTAACCGGCTCACCGAGGCGGAAGTCTCGTCCGCCGTCGGCACTCAGCTTAAGCGCAGCCCCACCGATCCCTGCCGCTTCGGCTTGGCGTTCAAATCGTTCAGCATCATCATTCACTCCGGCGATGGCCAGCGCTTTGCCGATTACGCCGCGAACGCTCGCCAAGAGTTCAAGGATACGCAAATGGTGACCGGCATCGGGTCGGAGGCCATCTTCTTTGGAAGCCAGCTGGCCGTGAATGCCAAGGGGGATGTCATTGTCATCTCAATGTATCTCGGCAAATCGCGTGACGAGAAGATCACACTGGCCAAGTCTGTAGCGCAGAAGCTGATTGCGCACATGTGACGGGCACCGCGGATAAGCAAAAAAGAAGATGGCCCGCGCGCCTCATTGATGGGGCGAGCGGGCCTAAGATTGTTTACCGCTAGCTGATCTCAATTACATTGGTTGCAGCAGCGGCAGCGGTGTCGGCGCGCTCCATCAACCTTTCTGCAATGCCATAGAACTCGGCGGCCTGCGGGCTCTTGGGTCCGGCGAGCGCAACGGGAAGACCGCGATCGCCGCCTTCGCGAATGGCGGGCACCAGCTCAATTGATCCCAAGAACGGGACGTTGAATTGGTGGGCTGTGCGCTCGGCGCCGCCTTTGGAGAAGATGTCGATTTCTTTCTGGCAATGCGGACAGGTGAAGTGGCTCATATTCTCGACAATGCCCAGCACCTCGACGTTGACCTGCGCGAACATCTCCAGCGCCTTGCGCGCATCCTGGAGGCTGACGTCGCTGGGTGTAGATACGACGACGGCGCCGGTGAGGGGAACGGTCTGGACCAATGAGATCACTACGTCGCCTGTGCCCGGAGGCAGATCGACGACCAGGTAGTCGAGTTCGCCCCACTCGACCTGCTGCAAGAATTGCCGGATGATCTGGTGCAGCATCGGTCCGCGCATGACCAGCGGTTTGTCTCCGGGTGAGATGTAGCCGATGGAGATGGTCTTGACGCCGTGGGTCAGGTTCGGTTCGATGCTGTTGCCCGCGCCGATTTTTGGTTGCTGCGCGGAGCCCATCATGAGCGGTACGTTGGGGCCGTAGATGTCGGCGTCGATGAGGCCGACCTTCTTTCCTAGCTTCGAGAGCGCGATGGCGAGGTTGACGGCGACCGTGGTTTTGCCTACGCCGCCTTTGCCGGAGCCGATGGCGATGATCTTAGATACTCCCGGCAAAGCGACCGGTGCGGGCATGGCGGATGAATGGCCCATTGTCTCTGATTGCTCCTTTAGAAAACTGTTGGTGGTTAGATGCCTTTTGAGTCGATTGCGGTTCTTAGCGATCCGAATCTGCGTGGGCCGCCTTCTCAAGCTTGCGACGTGCGGCCTCGGCCTCGCGATGTTCGCGGCGCAGTAGCGCGTCGGCGTAATGACGCTTCTCAGCAGGCGTTTCCGGAATCACTTGCGGCACGCGCACGCGGCGGCCCTTCCGGTCGATGGCGACAAAGATCAGGAAGGCGCTCGCTACGTGGGAGACCTTGCCGGTCTGCGTGTCTTCGGCCCACACTTTGACTCCGACCTCCATCGAAGTATTGAAGGCGCGGTTGACGCTAGACTTGAGGGTGATCAGGTTGCCCAGGTGGACGGGCTGAATGAAGTCGATGTGGTCCATCGCCGCGGTCACGATATAGTTGCGCGCGTGCCGGTAGGCGGCCATCGCGCCCGTCATGTCGATGAAATGCATCAGTCGTCCGCCGAGCAGATTGCCCAGAGTGTTGGTGTCGTTGGGCAGGACGAGCTCGGTCATCTCCGATTGGGTGCTGGCTACTGTGCGGGCCGCGGGGTTGGTTTCACGGGTCATCTCGGTCGTGCTCATGGCTGGTCGCTCCATTCCGTCTTGTTCCGCATGAGTGCAACCATCGCCGGATAGAATGAAACTGACGGCTGCCGGAAGCGGCACATACTTCCAGTGTCGGCAATCGCAGCCAATTACGCAAATCACCCGAGGCCGGCTCCTGCGGAGACGCGGCCGCATTCGAGAAAAATGGATAAGATCGCAGGGCTCAAAGAGATTCTGGAGGCGGACCCGAAGAACAGCTTCGCTCGCTATGGGCTGGCCATGGAGCTGGCCGGACGGGGCGATACAGACGAAGCGCTCGCTGAGTTCGATCGGCTGCTGGCCAACGATCCGGGCTATACGGCTGCCTACTTTATGGCCGCACAGACGCTGGCAACGGCAGGCCGAACTCAGGAGGCCATCGCGCGGCTTAAGAGCGGCATCGAAAGCGCGCAGCGCAGCGGCAACCAACATGCTGCCAGCGAGATGCAGGCGATGCTCGACGAGCTGGACCGGTAGATTCCCTGGTTTGCGGTACTTAATCCTGCAGATTACTCCGGCAGCGGGTAACTTATTGGGGTAACTTATCCGGCACGGGGCTTCTCTTCGTTTTCACCTTTGCCACGTCTATACTATTTGCATGCTGAAGTATTCAATTGTTGTTCCTTTTCACAACGAAGAGGAGAATGTCACTGTCTTATACGCGCGCCTGAAGCAGGTGATGGAGCAGGTGGGCGATAGCTTTGAGCTTGTGCTCGTCGACGATGGCTCGAACGATCGCACATACCGGCTGATGGAAGAGATTGCCGCGGTCGATAGCCGCGTGCTGATCATCAAACTGCGGCGCAACTTCGGCCAGACCTCGGCGCTGGCGGCGGGATTCGATCACGCTTCGGGCGAGTTCATTTTGGCGATGGATGGCGATCTGCAGCACGATCCCAACGAGATTCCCGGCTTCATTGAAAAGTTGGAAGAGGGCTACGACGTTGTCTCGGGCTGGCGCAAGGAGCGCATTGACAACTTCATCATGCGCCGCATTCCGTCGCGCTGCGCCAACTGGCTGATGGCCAAGTTGTCGGGTGTTGATATTCACGATTTTGGCACGACGTTCAAGGCATACCGCCGCGAAGTGATCAAGAATATTCCGCTCTACGGCGAGATGCACCGCTTCATTCCGGCGCTTGCAGCATGGTATGGCGCGACAATCTGCGAGATCCCCATCAAGAATGTGCATCGCGAGCGGGGCAAGAGCCACTACGGCATCGGGCGCACCTTCCGCGTCTTCTTCGATCTGCTGACGATTCGCTTCCTGCTGAAGTACATGAGCCGGCCGCTGCACTTTTTTGGCGGCTTCGGCGCACTGGGCATCATGTCGGGGAGCGCGATCTCGGTCGCGATGCTGGTGCTGAAGATCCTGCACCCTCACGAGAACGTCATGGATACGCACGGGCCGTTGTTCGTTGTCGGCGGCGTGCTGATCGTCTCGGGCATTCAGTTGCTGGCCATTGGTCTGCTGGGAGAGCTGCAGGTGCGCCACTACTTCACCAGCCAGCATCCGACGCCCTACACGATCGACCGCATGGTGCGGCTGCGCGCGCCGAAGGAGCCTAGCATTCTGCCGGAGAGATAAGGCGAGGGACCAGGGAATAGGGACTTGGGAAAAGGGAATAGAAAGGCCGAGGGCCCCGTCTGGATTTTTTCAGGCGGGGTTTGGCATTTTCGGGAAGATCATCTTGAAGCAAAGTTCCTTGCGCCTACGCCCCCTGAGGGTGCATTCTTGCCATACCATGAAAGCGATTCAGATTCACGAGACCGGCGGGCCGGTGGTTCTGAAGCTGGCCGAGTTGCCCATTCCCCAGCCGGGGCCGGGGCAGGTGTTGATCCGCGTAGAGGCGATCGGAGTCAACTTCATCGAGATCTACTTTCGCAAGGGAATCTACAAGGCGGCGCTGCCGATGGTTCCGGGCAGCGAAGCGTCAGGCACGATAGAGACGCTGGGACAGGGAGTGACGGGATTTGCGGAGGGGGATTCGGTGGCCTCGGCAGGCGCGCTGGGCAGCTATGCCGAGTACGCGCTGGTTCCGGCGGCACAGCTCGTGAAGGTTCCTGCCGGAGTGTCTCCAGAGCAGGCGGCCGCGGCGATGCTGCAAGGGATGACGGCGCACTATCTGGCCTATTCCACATTTCCTCTAAAGGCCGGCGACACCGCGCTGGTTCATGCCGCAGCCGGAGGCGTGGGTCTTCTGCTGACGCAGATGGCTGCGCGGCTGGGGGCGCGGGTGATTGCAACGGTCTCCACGCCTGCCAAGGCGGAGCTGGTCCGCGAGGCGGGCGCCTCTGAGGTGATTCTTTACGCGGAAACGGATTTTGTAGAGGAAGTCAAACGGCTCACCGGCGGCAAGGGCGTGGATGTGGTTTATGACTCGGTGGGCAAGACGACCTTTGAGGGCAGCCTGAACTGCCTGCGTCCCCGCGGGCTACTGGCTCTATTTGGCGCATCGAGCGGACCGGTGCCGCCCTTCGATCTGATTCAGCTTAGCGGCAAGGGATCGCTCTTCATTACGCGGCCGACGTTGTGGCATTACGTGGCAACGCGCAAGGAACTGGAGTGGCGCGCCGGCGAGGTGCTGGGATGGGCCGCGAATGGCCAACTCAAGCTGCGCACCGAGTACATGTATCCTCTGACGGAGGCGGCGCAGGCACAGACCGACCTTGAGGATCGCAAGACGACTGGAAAGATTCTGCTCGAACCGTAGAGGAAGAACATGGCAACGATTTCCATCGCTCCCGATGACCATGTCTTCGTGCTCACCGGCGCGGGCATCAGCGCGGAGAGCGGCTTGCCGACCTTTCGCGGCTCCGAAGGGCTGTGGGCAGGCCATCGCGTGACCGATGTCTGCACGCCCGAGGCCTGGGAGCGCAACCCCGCGCTGGTGTGGGAGTTCTACTCTGGACGGCGCGCGGCGGGCGAGATGGCCCAGCCGAATCCGGGACACATCGCGATCGCTGAGCTTGAGGCGCAGTTGGGTGACCGGTTCTTTCTCTGCACGCAGAATGTCGATGACCTGCATGAGCGCGCCGGTTCGAAGCAGATGGTGCACATGCACGGCGAACTCAACAAAGCACACTGCGAGGCCGATTGCGGCCAGCCTCCAGTTAAGGATCGCAGAATCTATCGTAGCCTCGACGAAGTGGGCCGGTGCGAGTGCGGCGCACGGCTGCGTCCGCATATTGTCTTCTTCGGCGAGATTCCGCTGGAGATGGGGCGCATCCAGCGACAGATTCAGAAAACGACGTTGATGCTGGTGATTGGAACGTCGGGCTCGGTCTATCCGGCGGCTAACTTTGTGCATTGGGCGCGCGAACGCGGCGGCCGCGCGGTCTATGTGGGACCTGAGCCGCCGTTGAATGCCGAGGCTTTCACCCACATTGTTGAAGGCAACGCGGGAGAGGTGCTGCCCGGGCTGTTTGTGGTTCAGTAGCAACGGCGCTGTTATTCACTCGACGATTGAGCATCGCTTCTGCCGTTGTAGAATTGCCCCACCCTAGCCGAAAAACAAAGGCCCGGCGAGGGTGGGGACTCGACTTAGTGATGCAATGAACTGCTTAATTCCGACGCTCTCTCAATTGCCTCCACCTGGTCTCGACGTGGCCATTGCCGGCATTGGCATGGTCATGGTCTTCGAGGCGGGTGATTGGATTGGAGCCGAAGCCGCCGCGCCTATCGTAATTGACTGTGGCGCGGAGATGGGGATGTTGTACGCTGCCGGGGCTGGAACGACCTGGATGATATTCATCATGCCCAGGTCTTCATGGCCGAGGATGTGGCAGTGGAAGACGAAGCTTCCAATGTCTTGTCCTCGGAAGTCAACCAGGAGTGTGACGCTGGGGTAGGGATGTGCGGGATTTCCATCCCATGCCGGCACTTCAACCATGTCGAGATACTGGCCTGTGTCAGCCGGAGCCTGCGGCTGGCCGTTGATCGCAAAGTTGTTCTGCGACTGAACGAGGAAGTGAACCTGGTGGAGATGGAACTCGTGGTTTTCCAGTGCCTGGTTCTGCACTGTCCACTGTTCCACCGTGCCTTGGGTTGCGGTTATGGCCGGAGGTGCGTTGGGATTAAAGACCGCCGGAGTCTGCGGGAAGACCGTCATAAAGAACTGGGTCTGGTCTGAATTCTCAGAGAAGTACAACAGCCGCGTATTTGCGATGGGTGTTGTCGCGAGGCCGGCGAAGCGCTGCACAGCCGCCGGAGTGACCGCTGCCGAGGTGACATTGGCAGTGCCGTCGTTGCTGGGGGTATTTCCATTGGTGACGATATTGAAGATCGGCCGGGTTGGATCGCAATCGCCGTTTGCTCCGGTAGCGATGGCGGTGGTGACAAACTGGGCCTGTCTCACTGAGGACGCCGGAGTAGTCACGATGAACTCCACGCGCGAGGCCGGTGGCAGTCTGAAGTGGGTGACGGGAATCAGGCTCGGCGCCGTGGTTCCGTCCTGCGAATTGACCGGAACTCCGTCAATACCCACTAACTCGAGGGTCTGTGCGACACCGTTGTATTGCACTTGCAGGTCCATGATGGTGTCTGCGGAGGAGTTGGTCACGCGCCAGAACTGCTTTTGCCCTGGGTTAACACTGAGCACGGCAGGGGTGAAGGTGACTAGACCCGATGCAGCTTGATGCGAATCGATGGGCACATTGTTGACGGTGATGTCCTGGAAGGGAACGCCGTTGGTGCATCCGCCGGGACCCTCGGTCAACCCATCGAACTGGGGCTGATCACGAAGCACGATGACCTGTTGAGGAAGGCCCGCCACGGCAGTTTGCACGGATTGAATTCCGTCGACGACGATGGCGCCCGATGCTCCGCCCAACACAGCAGGTTCTGCGATGCCGTGAATGTGCGGGTGGTACCAATAGAGCCCCGGCGGCTCATTGGAGGGGAAGGCGACGTTGTATTGGAAGGTCTGCCCAGTATTGATGACGGTCTTGATGACCTCATCCTGACCGCAGGTTGGGGAGGTGTTGGTTCCGTGGTAGTGAATATTCACCGAAGAGGAATCCATCGTCGTGGCGCCACAGTTGGGTGGATTGAGCACCATGGGATTCATGCCCACGGGAGTATTGTTGGTGACGGTGATAACCAAGTGATCGCCGGGGAGGACATGGAGGGTGGGATTCTCAAGCCCGCTGGGGGTCATGAAACAGAAGAGGGTGCGGCCCTCGGCGTCGGTTCTCGTTTGATAGGAGAAGTTGACGGCGAGAATCCCGTGCGAACTGAAGAGGGCGACGGGATTCGCAACCGTGCTGCCGGCAGCAAATCGGGGACAAGGATTGGAGACAGGAGCAACTGCGGGTGGGGTGAAGGTCGTCTGGGCTACGGTGCAGACTGTTGCCATGACGAACAGAGCGAGGACTACGAGCGCCTTGCCACGGACAAGCGAGAGCAATGTGGGGACCATTGGTTCTCCTATTCGGTGATTGGGCTTTCCCCGGGCACCACTGTTAGACCCCGAGCGGAATCATCCTTGGTGTCTCGTGTGGGAACGCGGATTGTGGGGAGATCTTGTCGGCCGTCTTAAGAAGGGGGAAAACGGCGCGACCCGTTTGGAATGCCGTGAGATTAAACAAAACGCGGAGAATTTTCAATGTAAAAGCTTGTAAATCGTAGAGTACTAGAGTAACAAACTTTGGTAATTTTATGTAATCTAAATCACATACTGGCTCGACAAGAGGTCTTTACACGGCGAGATTGGCCGCAATCGCTTCATCTTCGGCTGTCAGGTATGATCGATAGTTACGTGGTCCTATCAAAATCCAAAGAGGAAAGATCCGTGTCCGAATCCAAGCTCTCTGCGCATCCCAGTGAAGTTCCCGCGGGAAGTACCAGCCCGCAGCACCCCTTTCGCATTGCTCTGTTTGGATTTGGAACGGTGGCCAGCTCAGTAGCGCGGATTCTGGTGGACTCCACGCCCGCAGGCCTCGAACTGACGCACATTTATGTTCGCAGCCTTTCCCGCAGAAAGGCCGACTGGGTGCCATCGAGCGTGGTCTGGAGCCAGGATGCGGAAGCCGTGCTGGCCTCAGACGTGGATGTCGTGGTTGAGTTGGCCGGCGGCCTCGAACCGGCTGGTGGTTGGGTGCAACGAGCCTTGCAGAGCGGCAAGAGTGTTGTGACCGCCAATAAAAAGCTGATCGCCGCTCGCGGCGCGGAGCTTGAGCGGCTGGCTGCGGCGTCCGGCGGGCACCTGAAGTACGGCGCTGCGGTGGCGGGTGGAGTTCCGGTGATTCCGGGCCTTGAGCAAGGACTGGCCGGCGACCGGATCGAGCGCATTGAGGGGATTCTGAATGGTACGTGCAACTTCATCCTGAGCAAGATGCAGGAGGGCGCCGAATATGCGCCGGTATTGGCCGATGCGCAGGCCAAGGGCTATGCCGAGGCAGATCCGACCGAGGATGTGGGAGGATTCGATGCGCGCGCCAAGCTGGCGATCCTGATGCGTCTTGCATTGCGCGTCGAGGTCGACCCGTCGGAGATCGAGCCGCAGCCGATCACCGAGATTGCCACCGTCGACTTCAGCTATGCGCGCGACCTGGGCTGCACGATTCGCCAGATTGCGCGAGCCGATCACACGACGGAGCAGATCGCGGCTACCGTTGGACCGATGCTGGTCGATCTGCACTCGCCGCTGGCCTGGTCGCGCGGTACCGAGAACATGGTGATCCTGAGCGGCCGCTACGGCGGCGATGTGGTCTTTTCGGGCCGTGGAGCTGGCGGGCATCCAACGGCGGTGGCCGTGGTCAGCGATCTGCTGGCCCTGGCGCATGGCTCACGGCGGGTCAAGGTACCCGCGGCTCAAGCGCGTGTGAGCGCCGAATTTGAGGTGCCGCATTACATCCGGTTTATGGTCAACGACAAACCGGGAATCATCGCCGATATCACGGTTGCGCTGGCCAGCGAAAGCATCAACATCCGCGCGATCGTGCAGAAGCCGGGCTTTCCAGCGCACGCCCTGCCATTTGTAATGACGGTCGAGCCATGCAAATCATCGGCGCTCAAGCGGGCGCTCGGAGTGCTGCGCGGCAAGGACTATCTGCTGGAAGAGCCGCTCGATCTGCAGATGCTGGAGTAGGAATAGAAGGCGGATCGGAGCTTGTGCAGCGGCGCACAGGCACTCGCCGCAGAGATCTCGGTTGAAAACCTTTACACGGCCGGTGGGTCTGCTAGCGGATTGACGACGGGAACCGCGCCGTATCGCTCTCCTGTCCCCAGGTGCTCGGAGTAGATGATCGATGCGCCGCAGCGTTCGGCGGCCTCGAGAATCATCGCATCCCAGAAGGGAATCCGGTGGCGCATCACGATCTCCAGCGCTTCGAGCACTGAGGCGGGAGTGTTGGGAACCACCTCCCAGGCGGAGTAATCGCGGATCAGAAGGCGAAGATCTTCGACCGACATGGGATTGGTTGCATTGCGGCAGAGCTGAATGCAGAGTTCGTGCAGGACCTGTGTGCTCAAGGCGCCCCAGCCGGAACTCCAAAGGTGCTCGAGCAGCATTTGAGCGCGCATATGCTTCATCCCAGCAGATCGGTCATGCGCGTAAACAAGAATGTCGGTATCGACGAAGCACTTACCGCTCATGCATCTCACCCCGTGAGCGGGTAGGATTCCAGCGCAGGTCAAAGCCCGAGCGCAGCCGGGCCACAGCACTGCGCCGGGCCTGGTTGTATCCCTTTCGCTCGCGCACCGCCTCTTCGAGCCGAGTTGCCAGCAAGGCGCTGATGGAGGACCCGTCTTCAGCAGCCAAGACTCGTGCCTCCTGAAGCAAGTCAGCCTCGATCTTCAAAGTGACGTTGGTCTTCATCCATGCACCTGTTTCCGTGTAGCACTAGGTTACGTGCTTTGCGCGGTTCAACTCAAGTGAAAATCTCGCGGGTTCACCTTTCCGGCAACACCCTTGCGGGATGGCTCAAGCGTTCTCGATAGCGGCATGCTTTAGGGGGCAGCTTGCAGGCGCGTTTTTCCTGTTGAATACATTTGATTTTGCCTTCGTTGTAACCTCTTATTCATATTCGCCCGGTAGCCTGATTTAGGTGATAGCCCAGGTGCCTGAGATCCGCATCTCCCAAGCGCAACTTCAGCCAGAGGCCGGCGCTCCAAACGAGCAGCGCCCGGCAGAGGAGCACCCGCGCGAGATCTCCGCGATCCGATCCTTCCTGCAGGCGCGAGGCAACTCGGCGATGGCCGACCGGGGATTTCATTGGCTGATGGTTCTTTGCGCGCTGAGCATCTTTGGCATCGTTGTACTGATTGCCATCGAGCTGGTGGTGCGCTCCAAGCTGGCATGGGGACAGTTTGGCTTCGACTTCTTCTACAAGGCTTACATCGACACCTACACCAAGGAAACGATCTACTGGGACCCGGTCAACGGACATTTCAGCGCGCTGCCGTTTTTGTATGGCACGCTGGTTTCGTCGTTTCTGGCGCTGCTGATGGCGGTGCCGCTGGCGATCGGCGTGGCGGTCTTTCTTACCGAGATGTGCCCTGGCTGGCTGCGCGCGCCGTTGGCTTTTATTACCGAACTGCTGGCGGCGATTCCGAGCGTCATCTACGGACTATGGGCTGTCTTTGTGCTAGTTCCTCTGCTTCGCGAGCATGTGAATCCGTGGCTCGTGAAGCTGCTGGGCTGGACCGGCTTCTTTACCGACGACAATCCTACCGGCCTGGGCTTTCTCGCAGCGGGCGTCATCCTGGCGATTATGATTCTGCCGATCATCTCTTCGCTCACACGCGAGGTGATGACGGCGGTTCCGACCTCACAACGCGAGGCTGTGCTGGCCCTGGGAGCGACGCGCTGGGAGATGATTCGCATGGGCGTGCTGCGGAATGCGCGCATCGGCATCGTAGGCGCAATTATTCTCGGACTGGGCCGCGCGCTGGGCGAGACCATGGCGGTCACCATGGTCATCGGCAATAGCCTGGACATTCAGCGTTCGCTGCTGTCAAACGGGAATACCATGGCCTCGGCGATCGCCAATCAGTTTGCCGAGGCTTCGGGGGATCTGCATCTCAGCGCTCTGATGGAACTGGGCCTGGCGCTGTTTATCGTCACGATCATCGTGAATGCCTTTGCCCAACTGCTGGTTTGGGCGGTGACGCGGGGAACGCCGTCTTCGGCGCATTAAGGGACAGAGATCAGGGAACGGCGTCACGCGCGGGAGAAGAGAAACTGAGTACCGAACACAAACTGAAGGCAAGGCTGAGAACGGTCACGGACGGCGCGGCTACTTTCGTAGCGGTGTTATCGACCATCCTGGTGGTTACGCCGCTGGTTGCCGTCTTTGTTTACCTTGTCTACCGTGGCGCGAGTTCGCTGAGCTGGGACTTCTTTACCCAGGTTCCCAAGCCTGTCGGCGTGGAAGGCGGCGGCATGGCGAACGCGATTGTTGGCTCGGCGATTCTGCTTGGTCTGGGCAGCCTGATTGGCGTTCCGATGGGCGTCGCGGGCGGGATCTTTTTGGCAGAGTTCGGCCGGGGCACCAAGCTGGCCAACGCGATTCGTTTCACCGCCGATGTGCTCAACGGCGTACCGTCGATCGTGATGGGCATCGCCATCTACTCGCTGATCGTAGTGCCGCAAGGGCATTTTTCGGCCTTCTCCGGTGGCGTGGCGCTGGGCGTGATGATGATTCCCACCGTCTGCCGCACCACTGAGGAGATGTTGCTCATGGTGCCGAACGCGGTGCGTGAGGCGGCTCTCGCGCTGGGTGTGCCTAACTGGCGCTCGGTGCTGTCGATTACGGTGAAGACAGCTTCGCCGGGCATCATCACCGGCTGTATGCTGGCCTTTGCCCGTGTCGCCGGAGAAACAGCGCCCTTGATCTTCACGGCCTTTGGCAATGTGGGGCGGAACATCAGGCTCGACGAGCCCATCGCCGCCCTGCCGCTGCAGATTTACGTGTATGCGCTGTCACCTTACGACGAATGGCATCGGCTGGCGTGGGCGGGAGCGCTGGTGTTGATAGTGCTGATCGTGCTCGCGGTTTCGCTGGTGCGCTTTGTGACCAGCCGCGGGGTGATGAAAGGGGCAAGCTAAGTGGGCGTCGGCATCGAGGTAACCAACCTGAACGCGTGGTACGGCACCAACCACACCCTGCAGGACATCAATCTAGATATTCCAGCGAACCATGCGACGGCGCTGATCGGTCCCTCGGGCTGCGGCAAGAGCACCTTTGTGCGCTGCATCAATCGCATGCACGAGACCAATCCCATTGCGCGGGTCACGGGCTCGGTGCTCATCGGCGGACTTGATATTTATGCGGATGCAAAGCCGGTCGAGATTCGCCGCCGCATTGGGATGGTCTTTCAGCGGCCCAATCCCTTTCCCACCATGTCCATCTACGATAATGTGGCCGCGGGCCTCAAGCTCAACGGCTATAGCAACCGCCGCGTGCTTGACGATATCGTCGAGAAGTCACTGAGAAACTCGGCTCTGTGGGATGAGGTGAAGGACGATCTGAAGAAGAAGTCCGGCGCTAGCCTCTCGGGAGGCCAGCAGCAGCGCCTCTGTATCGCGCGCGCGCTGGCGGTGGATCCCGAGGTGCTGCTGATGGACGAGCCGGCCTCGGCGCTCGATCCTGTTTCCACTTCAAAGATCGAAGACCTGATCTTTCAGTTGAAATCGCAGTACACTATTGTGATTGTGACCCACAACATGCAGCAGGCCGCACGTGTCGCCGAGAAGACTGGGTTCTTCCTCAACGGCCGCATGGTCGAGTTCGACTCGACCCACAAGATCTTCACCAACCCCAGCGACAAGCGCACTGAGGATTACATCACAGGCAGGTTCGGATGACGCGCATACGCTTTCAACAAAGCCTGGAAGACCTCAAGGAACAGTTGCTGGTGATGGCGGGTCTGGCCGAGCAGGCCATTCAGCGCGCCATTGAGGCCTATCGCGTGCGCGACCTGTCGATCTGCGATCTGGTCAACCGCAGCGAGATCGCCATCAATCGCCTCGAGCGCGAGATCGATCAGGCAGCCCTCGATCTGCTGGCGATGGAGCAGCCCATGGCCATCGATCTGCGATTTATCTTGAGCGTGATCAAGATCAACGCCGATCTGGAGCGCGTGGGGGACGGGGCCAAGGCAATCAGCGATCGCGTGCGAGCCATCGAGCAGATGGCGCAGGTCGATCTTCCGGTCGATATTCCGCGTATGGCCGCGCTGGCCGCCGAGATGGTGCGCAAAAGTCTGCAATCGTTTATCGAGGCCGATGCCGATCTTGCGCGCACGGTGCTCACGATGGATGATGCTGTCGATACGATGAACCGCGCGGCCTACAAAGCGCTGACCAGGGTGATGGAAGAGCAGGGGCACCTGGCTCCGCAGGCCTTGAACGCGCTGATGATCGCCCGCGCCCTGGAGCGCGTAGCCGACCACGCGACCAATATCGCGGAAGACGTGATCTTCTGGGTGCAGGGCGATGACGTGCGCCATTTCAAAGCGCTGAAGGCTGTTCCAGACCCCCACGTCATGGAGTAGGCCTAGCGACAGGCGGGCTGATCCTGGAACTGGTGACCCTCGATCATGGATGCGTAGCTCTGCGCACAGCTCTGAATCTGGTCTTCAAGAGTGCGATTGCCAAAGCCCTCCGGAGAGACGATCTCGTGCTGGCCCTGGAAGGCGAGATAGAGATCGCTCAGTTTCTGCATGTTGTTGAATTCGGCAGAAAGCAGCGGGAACGCGCTGTGATCGTCTTCGGTGGAGGCGGCGGCGGAGGCGAGGGCGAGATTCTTCTCTGCCAACCGATGGTGTGAATCGATCCAATCCCCGGCCATGGGCACGTTGGTCTCGACCGCGTTGACGATTGCGCTTTGCCATTCCCTGATCACGCTGAGTTCTTCGATGCTCGCCTGTATAAAGGCCCGCGATAACGCGGGCTTTGCCGGCGGCGGGGGCTCTGAATTTGCGGCGTTGAGGGTGAGAATCGTCTGATTGGCTTTGAAGGAAAGTGTGCCCTTGGTTAGCCGCGCCAGCGACTCAATGTCGACGTACGACTTTCCGTCGATCACAAAGAGCTGGGCTTCACCTGACTGGCCAGCAATGACGAGTGTAGAGCCCTTCTTGAGAGTCTGCGCGCGTGCATTTGCCGGCATAGCGGCAAGGATGGCCGCAATTAAGACGACTGTCATTTTCATGGGATACACTCCGCGTGTTCGCTCCTATTCTCCTACTGGGCAAGTTGGCGCGCTGTTCAATCTGGCGCACAGCGAGTGGATGGCGCGATTGCGCAGTCTTGCGGCGGCTGGCTGGAGAGCGGGCGCAATTTAGAGTTCGAGGGCTGGCGCCTGGTTGAAGAAGCGCCGACCCCCCGGGTAATTGAAGGCTGGAACAGTATTAAACGTCGTGCAGGTACAACCGGACCATTGTCTGATTTAACAACTGGTGCGCGATCTCGCCAAAGGTGATGGGGCCGGTGATGCTGCCGGTCCTTTTGCCTTCGAGGCCGCCATAGAGATAGTTGAGAATGCAATTGCAGGCAAAGGCCGGCTCGCGGTCGCTATCGACGATCTGCCGCGCGAAGGCTCTGGCATAGTCTGAGACCGGCTCGGCCAGGCGATAGTCGACACCGGGAAAGACCGGCGCATACATCTCGACTGTGTGGGCATCACGATCGACCTTCTGGAAGGAGACGTTGATCGAGGTGCCATTGTAGTCGCCCACCAGAGGGAAATCGGTGCAGACCTCCTTGCTGCTCAGATAGTCGGCGAGGTTGGCAGGCTGGCCGTTGATCAGGCAACCGGTAACATCGAATCCCGGCTTTTCGAAACGGATGACATCTCCGCCGCGGCTTTCAAAGATGTTCACGATGTCCAGGTCGACCAGCTTGTTGTTGGGCAGGGTAACGTGGAGGGCAACACAGCGATCTTCGAAGACCTCTCCTGTTTGGCCATTGAAGACCGCGGGCGACTCCTTGCCGATCAGGTCTACGCGAACACCAGAGACCCAGCCGACGATCGGACGCATTAGAAATCCGTCGAACTCCGGAGCCTGTTCCGCAAAGCTTGTGAGCACCTTTGTCCCAGCCGGCATCACCACAAAAGTGAAGCCATTGGGCGGCGCCTCGCTGTAAAGCTGGGCGAGGTTCCCAGGGCCGTAGTCTGCCGCTACCGCACTCAGTGCGCACTCGGGAACTCTGGTGACGAAGATTCGATCCTCGGAGAGTTGGGCGCCATCGGCGGTCATGAAGTAGCAGATCGTTCCGCCCACCCATTTGCCCCGTGGGAGCTGGCTGAGCGCCGCATGGCTTGCTGCGAGGAACAATGACTCTCCGGCGGCGATCGCCGATTGCACCTCAGGTATGGATTGCAATGTGGCACTAATGGTCGCAGACATGTTTTCCTCACGCCTTCATTCGAAGATTCTTGCGATTTCGCCGGTAAAGAGAGACTCGTACTTGGTCAGGAAGCTGTGGCTCTTGTCGATCAGATCTTGCACGTTTGCGGGAGATTGATCACGTTCGTAACTCATTTGATTGCTGTGGATCAGCATGTTGAAGGTTGCTTTGCTGGACTGTACTTGCTTTTTGCCGGTTATCAGTTGAATCCAACCGGGGTGGTTAACAGCCGGAAGCATTCAGTAATCCCCCTTTCGTCTTCAGAGGCCGAAGAGGTCTTATCGGCTGCTCATTGCTGCTCCTTCAATGGGCGAGTACTTAAGTGTGGGGAATGCAGAGGTCTAACACCACTTTTTACCGGGGGCCCCTTGTCTCTTTACTGCCCTAGCGCCAACACGCCGAACAGAAGCAGCCATGCGAGGCTCATGGTGTGCCAATACCAGGCAGTCGCGTCGACGGCGATCTGCCGGAACTCGACGCGTTTGAACCAACCCAGCGCGCAGAGGCAGACGGTCAGCGCCACCACGCCGAGCAGGACGTGGGCGGCGTGCATGCCGGTCATGAGATAGAAGAAGTAACTGGCTGGGGTGGAGTGCTCACGGTCGAAAGCAAAGCCTTGGGCCGTCAATTGCCTCCAGGCCATCCACTGTCCGCCGAGGAAGAGCGCGCCGAGAGCGAGCGTCGCTGCCAGCCATGGCAGGGTGCGATAGAGTGCTGGCCGGCCCAGACCGAGCCACTCCTCTAGCGCATCGATCTCGTGGAAGATCCTGCGCCGGGCAAGCTCCATGGTCAGGCCACTCAGCAGCAACACGATGGTGTTCAGGTAGAGAATGTGCGGCAGCGTGACAGGACGCCAGTCGCCCACCTGAAGGTGCGTGCGCGGGTCGAGGTGTGTTCCGGCCTGGCGCGCAAAGAAGATTGCCACTAGAACGGCAAAGAAGAGCATGTCGGCGGCCAAAGCGGAAAAGACAAAGAAGCGAATACGCAGCAGCAGCTCACGCGGGCCACCACGTTCGTTTTTCCAATCGTCGCCTCCGCCGTCGCCTCCTTCACCGTTTCCCCCGGTGGGCCGGCGCACGACGGGCGGAAGACCTCCGATTCCCGGGTCTCTACGTTTTTTCTTCGACGGCCTGTGAGTAAAGGTAGCGGGCATTGGGGGACCCCTGTGAGGTAGAGATTACTCCCACTTTTGATTGGACGCATCCAGAATTTAAACGAAACTCACAATCGAGTAACAGGAAGCTCCGGAACGAATGCCGGGGAGCGGCGGAGGCACCACGGCTTCTATGCGATGGGCTTTATTTCTTTGCGGCGGCGACCGATTCGACGAACAGCCGATGAACCCGGCGGTCGTGGGATAGTTCGGGATGGAAGGTGGCGGCCATGACATTGCCTTGGCGAACCAGGGTTGGGAAGCTTTCGCGCCTGGCCAGGACCTCGACGCCGGGCCCGGTCTCGACGATGCGCGGTGCGCGAATGAAGACCATCTCCAGCGGACCGCCGGGGAGCGCAGTTTGGACGGTGACGATGGCCGAGTCGATCTGGCGACCGTAGGCGTTGCGCTCGACCGTGGCATCGAGGACGCCGAGGGAGCGTTGGGCAGGGTGAAGAACTTTTTGCGCCAGCAAGATAGCTCCCGCGCAGGTGCCGAAGATGGGCTTTTTGCCGCAGAAATCCTGCAAGGCCTCGAAGAAACGGTGCCTGTCGAGGAAGCGGAGCATGGTGGTGGATTCGCCGCCGGGCAGGACGAGGCCGTCCAAGCCGGCCAGCTGCTCAGGCTTGCGGATCTCGACGGGATCTGCGCCGGCCTCGGTGAGGGCCTGCGCGTGGCTGGCGAAGTTGCCCTGGATGGCTAAAACGCCGATGCGTGGCGTGAAGACCTTGCTCAAGAGGTTTTTCCTATTCTGTAGGTAAACGGATTGAATAAATCGACCTTGAAGACCTTGAAGTCCTTTACGTTGCGCGTAACAACCGTCATGCGGTGAATGCGAGCTGTGGCGGCGATCATGGCATCCGCTGCCAGATCGCCGGATTTTCCGACCATCAGCCTCGACCACTCGCGGAAATGAACTCCATCCATGGGAATGACCGCGAAAGTGTTCATGATCCGTTCAATCCAGCGGTCCAATTGCACGGCCTTGACCGGATTCTGTCGACGCGTAAGCTCGGCTCCATCCTGCAACTCGGCGATAGTCACTGCGGGAATGCGGAGTTCGCTGGCGTGAATTCCTTGTAGCCAGGCGAGGACCGCGCCGTGGGGTTTCTGCCTGCGCAATTCGGAGAGAACATTGGTGTCGAGCAAGAACATTTCGGCCTATCTTCAATCTTCAAAAACGGCTGGGCGCAGGCGGAAGGCCTTGCGAGGAGGAACATAGATGTCGTGTGGACCGTTTGGGTCGAGCAGAATCTCTTTGATGTCTGGCCGGGACTCGGACCGGAGCCGCTTCCACTCGTCGATGGGGACGAGCACAGCGGTTTCGACGCCGCGGCGGGTGAGGATCTGCGGACCCTCTTTGAGGGTGGCGTCGAGGAATTCGCTGAAGCGGGCTTTCGCGTCGTAGACCTGCCAGGCCATGTTGATCTCCTCATATAGTCATAGCACTAGTCATATGACTATGTCCACCATCGCCTAGGGGCAGTGGGAGCTCGGGTGTTGACAGGATAGCCGGAGTGGCAGGTTGGCAAGTTGGCGGAGCGTAGCCGCCGGTCTGGAGAGCCGCAGGAGAGGTGGCTGGGAAAACAAAGGTATTTGATGGCTCTAGTGCATCGTTATCTTCGCCGTCGTTCAACGGACCCTCTTCGTCGGGATCGTAGTCGTCGCAGATATCGCCCATTTTGCAGCCTGCACAATCGCCGGGCTCGCAGATCTTCCTGTTCGGAGCCAACTCCTCGCCGTCGCCGGTGACGGCCATGGAATGCACCGCTTCTTCGTCATCGGGGTGGGGGCGGCGATCGATGTTCTGCGAGGCGATCTGGAGGGCATAGAGCAGCAGGCCGGCGCGGCGGGCGTCGAGGCGGGAGTTGAGCAGGGCGCCGGCGATCTGGGTGAGCGCGATCTGGATGGCGGCTCGATCTTCGAGCAGCGGGATCTGGATGTTGCCCGTCACGGAGCTGCCGGCTTTGGCCGAGACGCGGACGCGGGTGTGAAAGTAGCAAAAGGCGGTGTCGCGGAGAGCCGCGGACTGGCATCGGTGGCCGTTGGTCTTGATGTGACGGCAAAGTAGATACACGGGAGTACCCCCCACTGGTATTTTGGAGACAAATTACTTGTTTTCTTGCGCTTACAGATGGTATGCGTTTCTAAAATATTCCAAACAAACGAGTTAGACGCAAAATATTCCTGGGAAAGGAGTTAGTGGTCAGAGATCAGGGCCAGAGACCAGAGATCAGGGAACTGCGGACGGGCTGGCTGACGAACGGTAGACAAGCTGGACTTGAAGCCTCTCGACTGCTTTTATTGTGCGACTGAGAGAGGTAGTTATCTGCAAGGCGGGTTTGGCGGAGTTACCTCAGCACCCTGCGCAGCTACGTCGAGGCGATGGGCGGGACGCTGGAGATTCGCGCCGTCTTTCCGGAAGGGGATGTGAAGATTGATCTGCTGAACAAGCTGTCGGCGTGAGCCACGACCTACGGTGGGACGGGCGGCCTTCGGCTTAGGATATTGGGAGTCGTGGTTTCCCACCCTCGCCGCGATAAGACTGCGCCAAGGATGATTGCATGATAGCGTCGGCTCCCTCGACCTGAGTAAACTGGTTGCGGCTAAACGACCACGAAGCTCGGGAGGAAAGGAG